>ENA-ORXM01002886-ORXM01002886.1-marine-metagenome-genome-assembly--contig:-NODE-2886-length-18601-cov-4.249028_pt1 | contig 18601 bp, 14 predicted proteins | sample MGYA00237867_ERZ511480 | MGnify/ENA primary metagenome ERZ511480 (study PRJEB26309, sample SAMN06266103) | marine metagenome | isolation source: Algal blade | place: United Kingdom:Sidmouth, United...
TCGAAGAAACGACGCCCCGGCAGCACGGCCTCGATAAACTCCGAGTCACCCGTCTGTTCGCTGGCATCACTGGCAGACAGGCGCACTTTTACGGGCAGGTTGGCGAAGGGATGCTTGGAAAAATCCTCGACCGCGATATCGGCAATCTCGGTCCTTTTACCGGTCAGCGGCATGGGAAGGTCGACGACCAAGGCTTCGCGCGGATCGGGATCGACGCTTAATCCGTGACGTCTGTCGGCGGCGTCGGCATCAAGCGTGATCTCCATCCGCCCGCCGGTCACGCCATAGTCGTCTTCCGCCTTGAACGGCACTTCGACGCGTCCTGCCTCGCCGCGCGCCAGTGGTCCGTCGAATTCAATGGTGGGCGCTGCATCGGGATCAGCTTCGACGTCCCAGGACTGTCCGCCGGGGCCGTCAATTGCGATGCGTCCCGATTTTGTAACTTCGAAGCTTTGTTCAGGGTCACTGGCCGGTGGTACGTCTTCCGTGCGCCCCGATACGGTTTCATCCAGCGTCAGCGCGCCAATCTCGCCATAAAAGCGCAAAGTAACGCGGCTGCCGGTTGGAACCGAGATCGTATCATCGTCCAGATCGGCGAGATAAAGACTGGGGCGCCCCGTATGCAGAGGCGGTTCGACCCAGCCTTCCCAGCTTGGCCCCCCGGCAAGATCGCCTGTGCCTTGCGCAATTTCCGCCACGGTCGCCACACGCCAGACCGATCCGAAAATCAGCGCCATCACGAAAACCAGAAGCGCCATGTAACGCAGGGCGTAGGGGTCGCGGCTGGCCAGTTTCAGATCAGGCTCGACCGCGCGCACCGACGAAAGCCTTGCCGTCATCCGCGCGACATGGGCGCGCCACAGGCCTTCGGACCCGCTGTCACCTGACCCGATCGCCTGGGTGTCCGTCACGGCGGATATTGGCCGGCCCGGCATGCTGTGATCCAGACGTTCCAGCGCCTCGGCACGTGTCGGCACCTCGAAACGTCGCGCACCCATGACAAGGGCGGCAAGCGATCCAAGGGCAGCGATGACACCGAAACCCCAGACGACCTCCAGCGGCATGACCTCTTCGGGCATGACGTCGAGCGGGATGACCTCCAGCGGCATGACGTCCTCGACGTCGAGCAGCAGCGGCGGCACCGGCTCCAGCAGCGGCGCCGGCCAGGTTCCCGAACCTGCTCCGCTCCTCCTGATCGCCCTCGCCGGTCTTGCAGGCTTCTTCCGCCGCAAGAAGAGCTAAGCGGTCTCACCGACCCCGAAACGAGAACGGCCCCGCATCGCGCGGGGCCGTTTTTCGTTATGCAGCGACAGGCCGAGCCATACGCGCCTTAACCTTTCGTTAAGATAAGACGTACACGGCTTATCCCATGAAGCCGTTCGCCCTGGTCCTCGTCTTGACGATCGTGTCTGCTCCGCCTGCATCGGCGCTTGAGCTTGAGGGGATGCCTCATGTCACCGACGGTGATACGCTCAAGATCGGTGATCTGACGATCCGCCTGCACGGCATCGACGCTTTTGAGAATGGTCAGGATTGTGAGCGGCGCTCACGCAGCTACAACTGTGGCGCGGCGGCAAAGACTGCCCTGTCGGAACTGGCTCGCGATGGTCTGCGATGCATCGGGGACGACCTCGACGATTACGGACGTCTGATCGCCGTCTGTCATGCGGGCAGCCGGGAGATCAACGCGGCCCTTGTCGAGAGCGGCCACGCCCTCGCTTTCCGCCGCTATTCTCTCGATTACGTCACCGAGGAGAAACAGGCACAGAAAAAACGTGCCGGGGCGTGGGCGGGTAATTTCACACCGCCTTGGGAGTTCCGAAACGCGCGGTGGAACGTGGCCGGGCAAAGCGCCCCTGATCCCGCCTGCCCGATAAAGGGCAATATCAGCCGCAAGGGTGCGCGAATCTACCATGCGCCTTGGTCGCGATCCTACAAGCGGACGAAGATTTCGCCCGAAAAGGGCGAGCGTTGGTTCTGCGATGAGGCGGAGGCCAAGGCCGCCGGATGGCGACCACCCCGACGGTAACGGTTTCTCACCCCCCCGCCAACACCCTCACCGCCTCGGCCACATCGATCGTCCCGTCATAGATCGCCCGCCCCGAGATCGCCCCCTCCAGCGCCACCCCGCAATCGCGCAACGCCCGCAGGTCATCGAGCGACGACACCCCTCCCGACGCGATCACCGGCGTCGAGATCGCCCCGGCCAGCGCAGCGGTGGCCGTCACGTTCGGTCCCTCCATCGCCCCGTCCTGATCGATATCGGTGAAGATGATCGCGGCCACCCCGACATCCTCGAATCGTTTCGCAAGCTCCAGAGCGGTCAGTTCGGTCGTCTCCGCCCATCCCTCGACCGCCACCTTGCCGCCCCGCGCGTCGATCCCGACGGCGATGCGCCCCGGATGCCGCCGCGCCGAATCCCGCACGAAATCGGGATTCCGGGCCGCAACGGTCCCGAGGACCACCCGTGCGATGCCGCGTTCCAGCCACAGGTCGACGGTCTTCGCATCGCGGACCCCACCGCCGAGTTGGACGGGTATGGAAATTCCCTCTACGATGCGCCCCACGATACCGTCATTGACCGGCGCTCCGCTGAACGCCCCGTTGAGATCGACCAGATGCAGCCAACCGGCCCCCGCCTTTTCGAACGCTTGCGCCTGTGCGACGGGATCGTCGTTATAGACGGTCGCGTCTTCCATCCGCCCGCGCAGCAGGCGCACGCAGGCCCCGTCTTTCAGATCGATGGCGGGGTAGAATGTCATCATCGGCTTCGGTTCCCTCGATGGGCGGCATGAGGCGCTCGGCGGCGCGCGTCGCGGTCTTCGGCGCGCTATGCGTCTTTATCGCGCTGCTGGCAAGTCCGGGACGCGGCATCGAGCCGAACATGTGGCATGTCGTTCCCGTGTCGATGGACGAGGTCATCCCCAAGGCCAAGCCCGACCGCAATGCCGATCCGGCCTTGCCCGAGGGCGTCTCCATCGAGCGTCAATGCGCGGCTTCCACGATGTTCTCGCGGCTGGTCGATCCCGACGGCACGCGCGTCTTCTATGCCCGGTATTCCAGGACCGCTTTCGACGAGATGGTCGCCGAAGGGTGCACCCGCATCCAGCAGGGCTGCAACACCTGCATGGTCACGTATACCGGCTGTACCGATGACGAACGCGCCGCCTGCACCGATGCCGACTGCCTCGCACGGGTCTGCAAGCGGCGGACGCTCTGCACGTCGAAGGGCTGTTCGGCCTATGCCGACGAGGCCCCACCCTGCCGCGCGCGTTTCGCGAAGCAGGCCTGTCTCGAAAGCGCGTTCGAGCCTCTCGACAGGACGGCCCTGCCGCGCGAATAATCTTCTCCTGCAATAGGGGAGAGATCGCATGGATATGGGACTGGACGGCGCAAGGGTCGTCATCACGGCAGGGGCCGCAGGCATCGGGCGAGAGATCGCGCGCGCTTTCCGGGAGGAGGGCGCATCGGTCGCCGTCTGCGATATCGACACGCGGGCAATCGCGGCCATCGACGACGACGGCATCCGCGCCTCGCCCTGCGATGTCGGCGACCGCGCCGCCCTGCGCGACTTCATCACCACGTCGGCGGAGGCGATGGGCGGCATCGACTGCCTCGTCAACAATGCCGGAACCGCAGGCCCGACCGCCAAAGTCGAGGACATCGATCCTTCCGACTGGGACCAATGCGTCGATATCTGCCTCACCGCCCAGTTCATCGGCGTACAGGCGGCCTTGCCCTACCTGCGCCGGAGCGAGAACGCCTCCATCACCAACCTGTCTTCCGCAGCCGGTCGCCTCGGCTTTGCCATGCGCACGCCCTACGCGGCGGCGAAATGGGGTGTGATCGGCTTCACCAAATCCCTCTCCGTCGAGTTGGGACCGGAAGGCATCCGCGCCAATGCCATCCTCCCCGGCCTCGTCGCCGGAGACCGCATCCGCCGCGTCATCGAGGCCAAGGCCCAACGGCAGGGCAGGGCGTTTGCCGAAGCCGAGGCCGACGCGCTGGCCCTGACCGGAATGCGCTCCTACGTCACCCAGCGTCAGATCGCCGACCAGATCGTCTTCCTCGCCAGCGAACGGGGCCGCACGATCTCGGGACAGGCCGTTGCGGTCGATGCGGATACGCAGGCGTTGCTGTGATTTGCACCCCACCCTCGGTCCCTCCCCGTGAAGAACGGGGAGGGAGGCGATATCTTCGCCGCCAGTATGATGGGACTCCCTCCCCGTTTACGGGGAGGGGAGGGGTGGGGCGCGCCCGAAGGGCGCGAGCGATATCGATCACCCTAACCGATGCAAACCACATGCAGCGAACCCATACGACGCGCAGAGCCGAACCATGACCCCCGACCTCTCCTTCGAGCAGGCCGCGTCCGGCATCGTCTGCGGCGTGGACGAAGTCGGACGCGGCCCATGGGCGGGGCCGCTGGTCGCCGCCGCCGTGGTTCTCGACCGCACCGATATCCCCGAAGGCATCCGCGATTCCAAGACGCTCACCGAAAGGCGCCGCACCGCCATCGCCGCGCTCCTGCACGAGACAGCCGCCTGCGGCATCGGCATGGTCGAAGCCTCCGAACTCGACCGCATCGGCCTCACCGCCGCCAACGATCTCGCCATGGCCCGCGCCGTTGCCGCCTTGCCCGTGAAACCCGACTTCGCCCTGACCGACGGCAAGCGCGCGCCCGCAGGAATGCCCTGTCCCGCGCGCCCCGTCGTCAAGGGCGACGGCAAATCCCTCAGCATCGCCGCCGCCTCCATCGTGGCCAAGGTCCATCGCGACGCTCTGATGACCGCGTTGGCTCTCCGGCACCCCGGATATGCGTGGGAAACCAACAAGGGATACGGCACCCGCGCCCATGCCGAGGGGTTGGCAAAGCTGGGGATAACCTGTGAACATCGCCGCTGCTTCAGGCCGGTAAGGGAACTCATATCTGAAGAAAATAGTATAGATCACTGAAAAGTATCATTTTTCCTTGACCCGTGAATCCGTTCCGTTCATCTTCACAATGAAGATCAGCCGAATGGGATAAGTCATGGCCGCCAAAGCAAAAAACAAAACGACCGTGAAGTCCTCGGTTTCTCTGCCCCTCGATACCGTACTCGTCGAGGACTGCATCGCCGCGATGAACCGCCTGCCGGAGAAATCCGTCGATCTCGTCTTCGCCGACCCGCCCTACAACCTGCAACTGAACGGTGAGCTGAAGCGCCCCAACGAAAGCGTCGTGGATGGCGTGACCGAGAAATGGGACCAGTTCGGCGGGTTCTCCGCCTATGACCGCTTCACGAATGCATGGCTGAAGGCGGCCCGGCGCGTCCTCAAGGATGACGGCGCGCTCTGGGTCATCGGCAGCTATCACAATATCTTCCGCGTCGGTGCGCTGCTTCAGGATCTCGACTACTGGATCCTCAACGACATCATCTGGCGCAAGACCAATCCCATGCCGAATTTCCGGGGCAAACGCTTCACCAATGCCCATGAGACGCTGATCTGGTGCGCCAAATCCCCCGATGCGCGCTACACCTTCAACTACGAGGCCATGAAGGCCCTGAACGAAGACCTTCAGATGCGCTCCGACTGGGTTCTGCCCATCTGCACCGGCCATGAACGCATCAAGGATGCCGAGGGCCGCAAGGCCCATCCGACCCAGAAACCCGAGGCTTTGCTGCACCGCCTGCTGCTCGCGACCACCAGGCCCGGCGACGTGGTCCTCGACCCCTTCTTCGGCGTGGGCAGCACCGGCGCGGTCGCCAAGCGTCTCGGTCGCCGCTACATCGGCATCGAGCGCGAGGAGGGCTATGCCGAAGTGGCCCGCGCCCGTCTGGCCTCCATCGCCCCTTACGAACCCCGCGCCCGCACGGTGACGCAGCCCCGCCGCTCCGCCCCGCGCGTTCCCTTCGGTACCCTCGTCGAGCGCCGCATGGTCGAGCCGGGCACCACGCTCTTCTGCCCCAAACGTCACCACAGCGCGATGGTCCGTGCCGACGGTACGCTGGAGGTCGGCAAGGACGAAGGTTCCATCCACCGTATCGGAGCCTTGGTGCAGGGCGCGGAAGCCTGCAACGGCTGGACGTTCTGGCACGTCGAGACCGAGGGCGGCCTTGCCCCCATCGATACCTTCCGGCAGGCCATCCGCGACGAGATGGCCTCCGCAGCCTGACGCCTATCGAAGTCAGGTCGAAACACCTGCATCTGAATTCGCACAGTTCCGGTGTGAACTCGGATCCATCTCGACCTCGATATGCCCGGCAGCGCAGCCACCGCTCCCGGCCCCCGTCTTCGGGGCGGGTCGCTCCCGAAAACAACGATGTGTTCACGTCGAGTGTCTATCCTGTCCGATATCCTGATAGGACGAGGATCGACGACATGAAGCGTTCCAGACTCATCGTCGGATTTCTGGCGCTGGTTTTCGGTGTCTGTGTCGTCTGGCAGATGAACGATCTCCGCAGCAAGGCGCAGGCTGCGCCGTCTTGGCCGCAGGTCATCGGCTCGATAACGACATCCGAGCTGGATTACGAAAAAGACGCGAAAATCCGCTATCGCTATGTCGTCGATGGCCGGGAATTCGACTCCCATCGGCTGTTCTTCGGTGTGGTGTCGAACGGAGATATCGTCTTCGAGAATGGATCGATGTTGTCGGATGCGGGCCTCGTCGCCCGTTTTCCGGCGGGGTCGCAGGTGAAGGTCTTCTACGATCCGGCGCAGCCCTCCCGCGCCATCCTGTTGCCGGATGCCCGGCACGGGACCGGGCCGATGAAAGCCGTCTTCGGCTATGGCTTCATCGCGTTCGGGCTGGTCCTCGCGGCGAGTGCCTTCCGCAGACCACGCGAACGCGGATCGGTCGATATCGGGCAGATCGTGTTTCGGGTTCTGCTTGGCGGCGGGATGCTGGCTGCGGGTATCGCGACGATCCTGTACATGAGCGGTATCCGGGCCGAAGCCCGGATGGCGCGGTCCTGGCCGTCGGTTACGGGCCATATCACGCTGGCCGATGTCTGGGGCGATCGCCCCGAGATCGCCTATCGTTATATGGTGGACGGCGAAAGCTACCTCTCCGATCAACTCTTCATCGGCGTCCCGACCAAGCGGCTGACCCTCGATGACGGCACTGAACTCTGGCCCCGTCGACTCGACCGGCGCTTCAGGCCGGGTGAGCCGGTCGATGTCTTCGTCGATCCCGATGATCCGACGAACGCCATCCTCCTGCCGGATGCGCAGCACAATACGGAAATACCGATCTATCTAGGTTACGCGATGGCCCTGATCGGTCCGCTGGTCGCGTTATTCGGAAAAGGCGGCAGGAGCGGATCGTCGAAGAAGCCGCCCGCGCGCAGGGATCATCGTCCATCGAATGGCGGGATGACGCGCAGGACGACGTGCAGACACCCGAACCCGCCCGACCGTCATCGCGTGCCGGGGCGTCCGTGATCCCGCGAAGGGCGGTCCCCCACGGCACCGTCCAGACCCATGGTTCATATGGTGGCCGTACGGTGAAGTCGGGCTGAACCGAAAACTGCTTCACGCGACGGCATCGTCCCCGAACATCAGCTTTTCGAGATCGGCGGCGGCTTCGGCGAGGCGCGGCACCCAACGCTTTGCCTCCTCGAAGCGCATTCGCTGGACCGGCGCATGGAAGGCCAATGCCGCCACGAACCGCCCGTCGGGATGGTGGATCGGCGTCGCCACCGCGACCATCCCGGCCATGAATTCCTCGTTGTCCCATGAATAGCCGGCCTCGCGGATGGCATCCAGTTCGCGTCGCAGGACGTCCGCATCGGTAATCGAATTCGGCCCTTCGACCGTCAGGGACATCGACCGCAGCATCCGGTCGCGCCCCGTCGTGTCGTGACTGGCGAGGAACAGCTTGCCCCCCGCCGTGCAGTGGAACGGCACCTCGGCCCCGATGGGCAATTGGTAGCGCAGGGGCCAGGGCGTATCCACGCGGTCGAGATAGGTCATCCCGCTCTCGCCGGGAACCGCGAAGTTGCAGGTCTCGCGTATCTCTCCGGCCAGCGTCGTCAGAACCATGCGCCGCGAGATATGGAGTTGCGATGCCATCAGCAGGCCCGAGGCGAACAGGCGCGTGCGCCGGGCCGGGCGCATCCGTCCCCCTGCCGAATCACGGATCAGGAACCCTTCTTCCTCCAGCGTCGTGCACAGCCGGTGCAGCGTTGGTTTGGGCAGGTCGATCACTTCCCCGATCTCGGCGACGGAAAGCGGCCGCGCTGCATTGGCGAGGGTTTCGAGGATGAGGATCATCCTCATGTTGGTTGGTATGCGGTCGAGATTCTCGGTCATGGCGACAACTTATCGCCGTTCGTCTACAAAATCGCTTTGAAAATTTTGAGAAGTATGGTCTTAATTTTTGAAAGTAGGGGGTGTCGGTGGAATTCGATTATATCGTTATCGGGGCTGGATCGGCGGGATGCGCCGTCGCGGCCCGCTTGTCCGAAGCAGGAGACGCGACCGTCGGACTGCTCGAAGCGGGCGGACGCGACTCCAATCCGTGGATCCACATTCCCGTCGGTTATTTCAAGACGATGAACAATCCGTCCGTGGACTGGATGTACATGACCGAACCCGATCCCGGTCTCAACGGTCGCCGACTGCCATGGCCACGGGGCAAGGTGCTGGGCGGGTCCAGTTCCCTCAACGGCCTCCTGTACGTGCGCGGGCAGGCCGAGGATTACGACGGCTGGCGTCAGGCGGGCAACGTAGGCTGGGGCTGGGACGATATCCTCCCCCTGTTTCGCCGGGCGGAACGACAGGAACGCGGCGAAGACGACTACCACGGCGGGAATGGCCCGCTTTCCGTGTCCAACATGCGTCTCAAGCGCCGTATCTGCGACGAATGGGTCGAGGCGGCACAGGCGGCAGGCTATGCCTATAACGAGGATTACAACGGCCCGACGCAGGAGGGCGTAGGCTACTTCCAGCTTACCACCGCCAACGGATTGCGCTGTTCCGCTGCGACGGCCTATCTCAAGCCCAACCGCAAACGCGCGAACCTCGACGTCATCACCAGGGCGCATGTCAAACGGATCGTCTTCGATGCCGACAAGCGCGCGACCGGCGTCGAAATCCTGCGCGGCGGCAAGACCGAGATCATCCGCGCCCGCAGGGAAGTGATCCTCAGCGCCGGGGCGCTCGGCTCCCCCCAGATCCTCATGCTCTCGGGCATCGGCCCCGGCGATCACCTGTCGGATGTCGGCATCGGCATCGTGCACGAGGCCCCGGCGGTCGGCACGAACCTTCAGGACCATCTGCAAGCGCGCCTCATCTACAAATGCACGCGCCCGACGATGAACAACGAGGTGAACAGCATCATCGGCAAGATGAAGATCGCCGCCGAATATGCCCTCAGACGCTCCGGCCCGATGACGATGGCGGCCAGCCTTGCCGTCGGCTTCATGAAGACCCGGCCCGAACTCGCCACGCCGGATATCCAGTTCCATATCCAGCCATGGAGCGCGGACAGCACCCATGAAGGCCCGCACTCGTTCTCGGCCTTCACCGTGTCGGTCTGCCAACTTCGCCCCGAAAGCACCGGGCATCTGCATCTCGATCCCGAGAATCGGATGGGGGCACCGAAGATTCATCCCAACTACCTCGCCACGCCGCTCGATTGCGCGACGGCAGTTGCCGGGGTCAGGATCGCCCGCACCATTTCGGGGCATGAGCCGCTGAAGGGCGCAATAACCGAAGAACTGCGCCCCGGCCACGGGAACGATACCGATGAAGACCTGCTGCAATGGGTGCGCAACACGGCCTCCTCCATCTATCACCCCACCGGCACCTGCCGCATGGGACAGGATGATCGCGCCGTCGTCGACGAGCGCCTGCGCGTGCGCGGCGTGACGGGCCTGCGCGTGGCCGATTGCTCGATCATGCCGCAGATCGTGTCTGGCAATACCAACGCCCCGGCCATAATGATCGGCGAGAAACTGTCCGACATGGTGCGCGAGGATGCGCGCCACGGCGGCAGGCAAATGGCAGGAGCCGCCTAGGATGTGGGACACGATCTTCGATTACGGGGCCATCATCATGCTGGACCTCGTGCTGTCCGGCGACAATGCCCTCATCATCGGCATGGCGGCGGCGGGTCTGGCCCCCGAACTGCGTGCGAAGGCGATCCTCTACGGCATGGTCATCGCGGCGGGCCTGCGCATCGCCTTTGCCCTGATCGCCACCACCCTCATCTCCTACCCCGGACTGCGCTTCATCGGGGCCGTATTGCTGATCTGGGTGTGCTGGCGCCTGTTTCAGGAAATCCGGCACAATGTCGATGAAGAGGCCGAAGCCGCCCTGCACGAAGCGGACGAGGGCGGATATACCGGTCCGCCCAAGAGAACTCTGCGTCAGGCCCTGATCTCCATCACGATTGCCGACGTCTCCATGTCCCTCGACAACGTGCTCGCGGTTGCGGGCATCGCCGACGGCGATACGACGAAACTGGTCGTTGGTCTCGGCCTCGCGATCGTCATGATGGCCTTCGCCGCAACGATGATCATGAAGCTGCTGGCGCGATATCCGTGGATATCCTGGGCGGGGCTGGGCATCCTGATCTATGTTGCGCTCGACATGCTCTATGTGGGTATCATGGGCTGCGATACGGGCGTCGGAATGTTGTCCGGCCTGATCGATGCGACCCAATGCGTGAGCGAGAGTCATGCAGGAGGCGGCCACTGAATGAGGCAGACGGCAACCGCGCGCAAGCAAGACAGGCATGGTCCCGGTCACGGACGGCTTCGGCGTCCCTGTCCCGAAAGGCCATGCCAGCGCCGCGATGGCCTTTGCCTGCGCCGTCGAATTCCCGAATATCCTGGCCCGGCGACGACGGGCCAGGATGCAGCGCGCGGATTGACCGTCGGCGCGCACGACGCGGCCACGCCGCCCCGAGCCTCGGCGACCATGCCGGGGCAACGCTCCGGCAGCGCATTCTTGTACCAGCAGTCTTGTATAAGAATACGTATCTATGTTAGGGGCAGGCCACGCAAGACGATGCCTTCGCTGCGGATCACCTCCGCAGCGTGGCCAAGAGACGCAATCGATAACCAACCTCCAGGGAGAGAAGAATGAAACTGCTGAAAAGCGCCATCATGGGCGCGGCAATGGCTGCCATCTCCACGGCTGCCTTCGCCGAAACCGTCATCCGCGTCCAGTCGGTGATTCCGTCGAAGGCCGACGAAGTCTTCATGCTCGGCGAATTCGCCAAGGATGTCAGCGATCTGACCGAAGGCAGCCTGAAGATCGAGATCCTGCCTGCGGGCGCGGTCGTCGGTGTGAAGGAAACCCTCGATGCGGTCGACAAGGGCCTGATCGAAGGCGGCTTCGCATGGACGCATTACTGGTCCGGCAAGCACCCTGCCGCCATGCTCTTCGGCTCGCCCGTCGCGGGCGCGGGCGTCGGCATCGACAACATCGCCTTCCTGTCGTGGTTCCAGTATGGCGGCGGCAAGGAACTGTACGACCGGCTCTGGGACGAAATGGGCGTCAACATCAAGGGCTTCATGCTCCAGCCCGTCGGCCCCGAGGCTCTTGGTTGGTTCAAGGAGCCGATCACCTCGATGGACGACTTCCGCAAGTACAAGTTCCGTACGCCTCCCGGCATCCCCGGCCAGACCTACAAGGACATCGGCGTCGCCTCGGTCGCCATGGGCGGCGGGGACATCCTGCCCGCGCTCGAAAGCGGCCTGATCGACGCCGCCGAATGGTGCTGCCCGAAGCCTGACTCGGTCTTCGGCTTCCAGAAAGTCCTCAAGCACTACTACCTGCAGGGTCTGCACCAGGTCGTCGTGAACGCCGACATGTACATCAACGGCGACGTGTATGACGGCCTGACCGACCGCGAGAAGAAAGCCCTCGAAGTCGCGGCGAACGCCTCGCTCTCGAAAGCGATCTCCTACCGCATCTACGAGAACGGCAAGGCCCTCAAAGACCTGACCGAGAACCATGGCGTGCAGCTGCACGACACCCCGGCCGATTACTTCCCGGCCTACATGAACGCTGCAAAGGCCGCGCTCGAAAAGAACTCGGCCGAGAACGAATTCTTCGCCGAAGTCTGGCAGAGCCAGAAAGACTTCGCCGCCATCGCCGTTCCCTTCTGGGCCGGTGCACAGGCGTCGAACGCCGCGCTCGGCAAGGCCTTCGCCGACAGCGTCGCGAAGAAGTAAGCTGCGGGATCGACCTGCAAGCCCTCTCCCCGTTTCGGGGGGAGGGAAAGGCATACCGCAGGTCATGCGGTTGCCGTCATTCCCGCGAAAGCGGGAATTTCTCCGCGCCCGAACGGTTTCCCGCTTTTGCGGGAATGACCGGCAGGCGGGAGACCGACCAAAAAAAGATTCAGGGGGAATGACCGATGGCGAACGAGCCAGGGATCGGTGAACTCGACATTACCGACGAGTTGATCGCCGAACGCCGCGCGGAAGAGCCGGGCCAGACGCCCGAGGACATGACCCCGTGGCAGCGTCCGATCACCGCGACCATCGACGTCATCAACCTCTGGGCGGGCCGCATCCTGTGCCTCCTGCTCGTGCCGCTGATCTTCGCCATCGTGTTCGAAGTCTTCTCGCGCACGGCGTTCGGGATGCTCTCCGCGCAGGGCATGGATCAGCAGGCCCGCGACTGGGGCCTCGGCCCGACTCTCTGGGCCTACGACATCAGCCGCATGACGGGCGGCGTCCTCTTCATGGGGGCGGCGGGCTATGCCCTGATGCGCGGCGTCCATATCCGCGCCGACTTCCTCTTCCGCAACTGGTCGCCGAAGACGCAGGCGACGGTCGATGCCGTCCTCTACATGCTGTTCTACTTCCCCGCGATGCTGTTCTTCTTCTGGAGCGCGCTCGATTTCGCGCTGGACTCCATAGGCTGGCGCGGCTGGGATAAACCCCTGGGCATCACGGAGAGGGCCAGCGACTCGACATGGGCGCCGATCCTGTGGCCGGCGCGTATCTTCATGCCCATCGGCGCGCTCCTGCTGTTCCTGCAGGGCTTCGCCGAACTGTTCCGCGCCTTTCACCAGATGGGCAAGGACCGCGAGGCGATCTTCCTCAAAATCTTCTTCCCCTATCTGATCCTGCTCGCGGTCATCTTCGTGGGCGTCTTCTATCCGAAGATCCTGCCGCTCGGGGACTGGCTCGGCAGCATGTTCGGCGGCTTCGGCGACGTTTCCAAGCCGACCATCGGCCTCTACATGCTGGCCGCGATGCTGTTCTCGATCTTCGTCGGCTTCCCGATCTCGTTCACCCTGATCTTCCTCGGCTTCGTCTTCGGATCATGGGGTTTCAGCAGTGACCTGACCTTCTACCTGCTCACGCTCCAGACCAACTCGACGATGCTCGACGACCAGCTCGTCGCCGTGCCGCTGTTCATCTTCATGGGCATCATGATGGAGCAGGCGGGCCTGATGGAGCGCCTGTTCAACGCCGTCCAGTTGATGATGTCGCGCACGCGCGGCGCGTTGTTCCTCGCCGTTCTCTTCGTCTCGACGATCTTCGCTGCCGCGACCGGCATCGTCGGTGCCTCGGTGACGATCCTCGGCATCATGGCCGCCAAGACGATGAACCGCTCGGGCTATGACGTGCGCATGGCGGCGGGGGCGATCACCGCCGGGGGAACGCTCGGCATCCTGATCCCGCCTTCGATCATGCTGATCGTCATGGGGCCGGTCCTCGAAGTGCCCGTGACCGACCTCTTCCGCGCCGCGATCATTCCCGGCGTGATGCTGGCGGGTCTCTACATGCTCTATGCCATCGGGCGCTGCTGGCTGAACCCCGGCCTCGGCCCGATCCTGCCACCCGAAGAACAGCCCCGGACCTCGCCCTACTACCTTCTCGAAGTCGCGCTGGTCATGGCCTCTCTGGTGGCCCTCATCTGGCTCGTCACCCTGGGCGCGGCGGGCAAGCTGGCCTTCTTCCCCCTGGGCGGGCTGGTGATCCCGCTCCTCTGGATCGCGTTCATGTTCGCGACCTTCACGATCATGCGCAAGGCCAAGCCCGGCGGCTTCTATTTCTCGGACCTCTGGTACGAGTTCTTCATGGGCCTCGTGCCGCCCACGGTCCTGATCTCCTTCGCGCTCGGTTCCATCCTGCTCGGCTGGGCGACCCCGGCAGAGGCCGCTGCCTGCGGAGCCTTCGGGTCGATCCTGCTGTCGCTGATGTACCGGAAGTTCAACATCAAGGGCTTCTACGACGCCCTCATCAAGACGCTGGAAATCACCGTCCTCATCATGTTCCTCGTCGCCGCCTCCAACTTCTTCGGCGCCGTGTTCTCGAACCTCGGCACGCCGAAGATGCTGACGGAACTGCTGCTGTCGATGGAGCTGTCGCCCGTCCTGACGCTGATCTTCATCATGGCGCTCATCTTCCTGCTCGGCTGGCCGCTGGAATGGGTGCCCATCGTCCTCATCATCGTGCCGATCCTGATGCCCGTGGTCGAGACCCTCGGCCCCGCCTTCGGGCTGGACCGGGTGGAGCTGCTGGTCTGGTTCGCGATCCTCGTGGCGGTGAACCTGCAGACGGCGTGGCTGTCGCCGCCCGTCGCGCTCTCGGCCTACTTCCTCAAGGGCGTGGTGCCGGAATGGGATCTGAAGGACATCTACTTCGGCATGATGCAGTTCATGGTCATTCAGGTCATCGGATTGTCGCTGATCTTCCTCTTCCCGCAGATCGCCCTGTGGCTCCCGGCATGGCTGGCCGGCTGACCTACCCGCAGCCCTGACGAAACGAAAGCCGCGCCGGGATGACCGGCGCGGCTTTTCTCGTTTCGTATGCCATCGTCATACCCGCAAGGGCGGCAGCCCGGTCCCGCGAAGTCTTGCGAAGCCTATGCGAAGGTCTCGGGCCTATCCCTGCAACCGCTCCTCCAGCACTTCCAGATCGGCCTCCAGCTTGCGCATGGCCACCTCATCGGCTTGCTCGGTCACGCGCCCCAACTGGTCGGCGGCACGGGTCAGCGCATCGACGCTGGCTGCGATCACCGCATCGCGCTCCTCGCCGGACGAACGGTGCGTGGCCCGTGCCGCGCGCTGCACCACGCTGTAGAGCGCCAGCAGAAGCCGCTTCACCGGCTGATGCACCCGCCGCGCAAAGCCCTCGTCGGCCCCCACGCGCCGTTGCAGGCCGGACGTCTTCTCGGCCAGCGATCCGATGGCCGTCCGCACCGCATCGGCTCCCTCGGCCACATCGCCCCGTGCCTCCAGAAAGGCCGCCACCGCATCGCGCAGTTCGGTTTCCAGCGGTGCATCGGCCACGAAGGGTTCTTCCGGACTCTGCTCGACCTTGGGCACGCTGGCCGTATCGGGCAACCCGTCCTCGCGTTTCAGCGACCAGCGCAGCCACAGCCCCACGGCGATGATGGTTCCGAGCAGGATCAGAAAGCGCATGAGTGCCTCTCAATAGGAATGGTCGAAACCGCTCGTCGTCACGCCCCGTTGCCGGTGGCGAGAATCCACATCAGCACGGTCAGAAGGCTCGCCGATACCCAGACCCATGACGCCACCCAGCTTCGCCGCAGGGGGCGGTACTCGGGATCGTTCAGGAAGGCTTGCATCCGCGCCGTCCGGTCCGCACTCGATTGCGGAGGCTTGGGAATATCCGCCGGTCCCCCCGGCCGCGCCATCCGGCGCATGACGAGAACCTGACAATAGACCATCCGCGCGAAGGCCAGCGTGAGAATGAGCAGCAGGGTTGGCAGAACGAGAGAGGACAGGGTTTCCATCGGGTTCCTTACGGGCAGGGCGGGCGCGAACATCTCCGCGCCTTCTACATCGGTGAACCGTCGACGTCTCCGCGCATATGGAAGCGGGCCGGAACGACGACGGCATGGCATACCAAACAAGCACACCCGCCGGTGAAAGCAAGCGAAAGCATCGAATTGCAACGCCGATGCGTCACGGCAATCCGTCGCCAGAGAAGGCGACCCAGCAGATCAGAACGAAGAACGACCCTGAAGATAGAACATCCGAAAGAACGCGACCATCGCATTCCCGAACAACAGGACCGTTACCGCACCCAGGAAGATGGTCATCCGTTCCCCGCTCGACGATGGGAAGGCGCGAGGCGTACCCCGCGCCTTCCATGCATCAATGGACCGTCAACCCCTCGCCGCCATCCGCAGGCGGCGGGGCCGGGGCGACGATGGCATCGCCCATGACCAGCCCATGCTCGTTGGCCGTCACCTCGACCGTCTCGCCGTCCTTCACCTCGCCGGCGAGGATGCGCTCGGCGAGCGGGTCTTCCAGCGCCTTCTGGATCACCCGCTTGAGCGGACGCGCGCCATAGGCGGGATCGTACCCGCGTTCGGCCAGCCATGTCCGCGCTCCGTCATCCAGCGTGATGCCGATCTTCCGGTTCCGGAGACGCTTTTCGAGGCGACCCAACTGGATATCCACGATCCCGGCCATATGCTCTCGCGCCAGCCGGTCGAAGATGATGATCTCGTCCAGCCGGTTCAGGAATTCGGGCCGGAAATGCGCCTTGACCGCCTCCATCACCGCGTCCCGTGCCGGTCCCATCGCCGCCCCGTCCGCCATCGCCGTCAGAGCCTGCGACCCCAGATTCGACGTCAGGATGATGATGGTGTTGCGGAAATCGACCGTCCGCCCCTGACCGTCGGTCAGACGCCCCTCGTCGAGCACCTGCAACAGCACGATGAACACGTCCGGGTGCGCCTTCTCGACCTCGTCGAACAGCACGACCTGATAAGGCCGACGCCGCACCGCCTCGGTCAGCACCCCGCCCTCGTCATAGCCGACATAGCCCGGAGGGGCACCGATCAGCCGCGCGACCGAGTGCTTCTCCATGAACTCGCTCATGTCGATCCGGGCCATGGCCGTATCGTCATCGAACAGGAACTCGGCCAGTGCCTTGGTCAGTTCGGTCTTGCCCACGCCCGTCGGGCCTAGGAACAGAAAGCTGCCCAGCGGCTTGTTCGGATCCGAAATCCCGGCCCGTGCACGGCGCACCGCGCTGGAGACGGCCGTTACCGCATCCTCCTGCCCGATCACGCGCCTGGCGATCTCCTCTTCCATGCGCAGCAGCTTCTCGCGCTCGCCTTCGAGCATCTTGTCCACCGGCACCCCGGTCCAGCGCGAGACGACCGAGGCGATATGCTCCGGGGCGACCGCTTCCTCGACCAGCACGTCGCTCTCCGCGCCCTCGGCATCGGCCAGCGCCTTCTCCAGATCGGGGATCGTGCCATAGGACAGCTCGCCCGCCTTGGCGAGATCACCGCGCCGCTTGGCATCGTCCAGCTCGTTCCGTGCATGGTCGAGCTGTTCCTTGATGACCCGCGCATCGGCCAGCTTGTCGCGCTCGGCTTCCCATTGGGCGGTCAGCGCGGTGGCCTCTTCCTCCAGCTTGCCGAGGCTCTCCTCCAGTTTCGCGAGCCGGTCGATGGACCCCTGATCCGTCTCCTTCTTCAGCGCCTCGGCCTCGATCTTCTTCTGGATGATATCCCGGTCGAGCGCATCGAGTTCCTCGGGCTTGGAATCCACTTCCATCCGCAACCGCGATGCCGCCTCGTCCATCAGGTCGATGGCCTTGTCGGGCAGGAAGCGGTCGGCGATGTAGCGGTTCGACAGCGTCGCCGCCGACACCAGCGCGGCATCGGAGATGCGGACCCCGTGATGGACCTCGTATTTCTCCTTCAGCCCGCGCAGGATCGAGATGGTGTCCTGCACCGTCGGTTCGGCCACGAAGATCGGCTGGAACCGCCGCGCGAGGGCTGCGTCCTTCTCCACATGCTTGCGGTATTCGTCGAGCGTCGTCGCGCCGATACAATGCAGCTCCCCCCGCGCCAGCGCCGGTTTGAGCAGGTTCGAGGCATCCATGGCCCCGTCCGTCTTGCCCGCCCCGACCAGCGTATGCATCTCGTCGATGAACAGGATGATCTGCCCGTCCTCGGCCATCACCTCGTTCAGCACGGCTTTCAGGCGTTCCTCGAACTCCCCGCGATATTTCGCGCCCGCGATCAGACTGCCCATGTCGAGGGACATCAGCTTCTTGTCCTGCAAGCTCTCGGGCACGTCGCCATCCACGATCCGCCGCGCCAGCCCTTCGGCGATGGCCGTCTTGCCGACGCCCGGTTCGCCGATGATGACGGGATTGTTCTTCGTGCGCCGAGAGAGAACCTGCATCGTGCGGCGGATTTCCTCGTCGCGCCCGATCACCGGGTCGATCTTGCCCTCGCGCGCCGCTTCGGTCAGGTCGCGCGCATACTTCTTCAGCGCATCGAACCCGTCCTCGGCGCCTGCCGTGTCGGCAGTGCGGCCCTTGCGCAGTTCGTTGATGACGGTGTTCAGCGATTGCGCGTTCACCCCCGCATCGTCGAGGATCTTCGCGGAATCCGACCGCTGCACCATCCCGAGCGCCTGCAACAGCCGCTCGACGGTGACATAGCTGTCCCCGGCTTTCTCGGCCAGTTTCTCGGCCTGTTCGAACACGCGCGCCAGTTCCGGCGACAGGTACACCTGCCCCGCGCCACTGCCCGCGACTTTCGGTATCTTGCCCAGCGCCAGTTCGGTATCGCGCAACGCGGTGGCCGGGTCGCCCCCCGCCTTGCGGATCAGGTTCTGCGCCAGCCCCTGATCGTCATCGAGCAGCAC
>ENA-ORXM01002887-ORXM01002887.1-marine-metagenome-genome-assembly--contig:-NODE-2887-length-18600-cov-10.138692_pt1 | contig 18600 bp, 14 predicted proteins | sample MGYA00237867_ERZ511480 | MGnify/ENA primary metagenome ERZ511480 (study PRJEB26309, sample SAMN06266103) | marine metagenome | isolation source: Algal blade | place: United Kingdom:Sidmouth, United...
CTTACTTCTCTGTCTGTTTCAAGCCATAATTCAAGTTCTGAATTATTCTTTGCAATACATAATACTGCTTTTGCCTCTAAGCCTTTGTATATATGGATATTTGAAAGCTGAAGAATATCTTGGGTTTTAGCAGTAGAGTTTTTGATTCTTAAATTTTTAATGCTAGAGGGAACATTCCCCTGTACGCTAAACCCAAGCTTCTCTAAAAGATATTTACCATAAGTATTTTCATCAGTGATTTCTCCTTGCTTTATTGCTTTCAGAATATTTAGACATATTCTTCTCAGGTGCAATCTGTCGCATTTATAGTCAGAATAGAATTTAACCTGATTTGTGCTCAAAGAGGAAAGAAATATAGCTTTTATCTCCGTCAGGGGAGCAATGCGATTTTGCTTCTCAGGTGTAATATAATTGCCATTAAGTACGGCACCACATCTTTTAACCATTTCATTCTTCTTACAAATAATGCATCTCTCTACAGGTTCTATGCCTAATTCAACACACATATTGTTGAATTTATTAATTATCGTTCTTGCTTCAGTATGAGCATCAACAAAACATACTTCTTTCCCTTGAATTCCTGATACGCTTTCTTGCTTAAAAACTTCTTCTTTATATGCTCTCCCATTAAAATGGTTTAAGAACTCACAAATAGCAATAGTAGACCTATAGTTTTTATTTTTCAAAATCAATTCGTATGAGCTACTTTTTGATGCCTTAAGAATCGGAATGTTTGAAAAAGACTTTACTGACGAATCAAAGCTTTGTATATATTGCTCTGGGTCTCCTACACAATATATTTTAGTCTTTTTTTGTTTTCTTACGTGTTCGACTATTTCAAATATTTGATTGCTTGTATCTTGGAACTCATCAATCAACAAGTATTGAATTCGGTTAGAAATTATTTCTTTTACCCTAATATTCCTAAATGATTCTTGTGCAATCGAAATGGTTTGATCATAAGTGATGTAACCTTGTCTTCGCATACTGGCTTTGATATTCTTCTTAACAACAGCCGTTGCTTTAATATCTAGCTTTGGCTTTCCCCTCTGTGCTACCTTGAAAATGTCATCAGTGCCGCATTGAATAAATAACTTTTCAGTATGTACCTGTTTGTCTACAAGACTACTGAATGGAGTTACTATGAATCTATTTAGGAATGAATGCATTGTGCCAATGAATACATTCTTCGGTATGGACATTCGCTTTGATAAGCGAGTTCTTATGTTTTCTGTTGCTGCGTTTGTATATGTAGTAACAACAAGGAACTTGTTGGGTTTAAGATCGGGAACCAACTTAATTACTTCCTCAACAATCCCATAAGTCTTACCTGCACCTGGTCCAGCGATAATTAGTTTTGGTTTTAACTTCACGATCTACGTATTTAAAAATTCTATTCCTTCAATTAAATACGTTGGTACTGTAAATGAGCTTGAGTCTTCCTCCAATTTTAGTTTTAAAGCATAAGCAAATTCAGACTTATAATCCTCAATTAAAGTAAAGTATTCTTCTATATCAATATCATTACCTGCAGTCGAACTTTCTAGCGATTTTCCTAATACCGGGCGAATTTCTTTCAACACATCAAAAAGAAGTATTTTGCCATCACCAGTTTTATTGGCATCTATTACATCTTTTTCAAAAGTAGATTTATCCGTCAGTATAATTTTTATTACTTCAATGTCTTTATATTTTTCCTGAAGATTAACACCTCTATTGGCACCTTTAGTACCTGTATCACTATCAGTAACGACCAAACATTTCTTATGATATCCATTTTTCACGATATCTAAGAAATTCTTAAATGCAAGTCCATTTACGTTCACTATTGTTGAGCTATCGCTTTCCAAGTTATTGCCACAGACAATATTATAAAAGACTGGAAACAGTAATTTCTCCGAAATGCCTTCAACAAGTATAATTGTTTGTGAGTAAAAGATATTGATGTTTTCTGAGTCAAAGTATTTTCTTAGATATCTTACATTTTTTCTTTCAGGTGCACTCTTACCAAACCCATTTTGAACATAATGTGGCACTATTGATTCATCCGTAAAGAACAACACTACTGTATTCTCAAAATCAATTTTTGTCGAAACATTAGTTGAGTGACTTGTGAGCAGCAACTGTAAGTCTTTTCGATAGGCACTTGATTCAGTTAGCAAGAGTGATTCAATATTGTTTGCCAGATGATCTTGTAGGTTCACATGTAAGTGTGCTTCAGGTTCTTCGATTCCTACTATTCTGAAAAATACTTTATTTGCCTTTTCTGTATCTTCGATAAAAGACAAGATCAATGAAATGAAAAGAAGATTATTCCTACCAGTTCCATTTCTTTCAATTTTTAGTGGGTTATCATTATACAACAAGCTAAGCTTTTTTAGAATATCTTCAATATTAGGTAGGGCAAATACAAGATCAACTATGTTACTAGATTTTTCTGTTGTAAGTGAGATCTTGTCTAACTGATCAGAAATTCCTTTCTTTATTGACTGTATAGCATCATTACTTTCTATCGCTTTAGAAAGTCCAACTAGTTCCTTTTTTAATTCTTGATATTCCTTATGATCTTTTGAGTTTAGAACCCTATACAGCAATTTGGAATTCTTACTTGCAGTAAGTTCATTTTTTGCATCTCTTAATGCATCAAGTAATTCAAATTTCAGAAAGTTTAGATCATGATAATTTACCTGTGTTTCTGATTGATTACCCCCATAAATCCAAAAGCTGTAATTAAGTATTGGAAAGTTAATAAGATCTCTAATTTGATCTTGGGTTAGGATAGAGAAATTGTCTCCAAGTTCTTCTTTTGTCTTATTCAAAAACTCTCTTTGGCTAGCAATTTCTTTTACACTGTCAAAGGAAGAGGACGGTGCAAAAACGTAAGTCAATTTTGCTTCTGTTAAATCATCATTAGAAAACCAATCTGCAATTACACTTTCCTGTTCTTCATCCCAGTCGACCAGAGTTGCTGCAATTTTTATTTCTGGATATTTAATATCCTCTGGACTAATAGAGTCATTTATAATATCGTCTTTCAGTTTAGATATGCACTGAAAGTTAAAATCTTCAATTTCTAAATTTCTCTTTTTGTGAAACGAAAGTTCTTGACTAAATATCATACCTATGGAGGCCAATAGGTTTGATTTTCCAATATTGTTCTCACCAATGATTAGTGTCAATGGTTTTAGTTGAATAGAAAAATTATCAAAACAGCGATAATTTACTATTTCCAATTTTGAGATGAACATGTTCTATGTTTTTTGGTTAAGTTAACTTTTTTTGAAACACTAGTTTATTCATCTACAGTATATATTACTGAATTTGTATTGCAAAACATACATCTGCGATATGCTTCTACTTCCTTAGATTGCTTCAATTTGATCATTCTTTATGTTCAAAGCTATTTCTGGATTTTAATCTTAAGTATTAATACGCATGTCGTAAGAATTTCTACCCTTATATGAGTCATCAATAAGTAAAATACTAGATAGTATTCTATGGATAAGACTTTTACAATGCTAGAATGCTCTGTCAGATTTACTTGAATATGAGTTAAAATGAATCTTCAACCGTTTCTCTTTCATCTTCTACATATTGACCAATCTGATTTGATATTTCTTGAGTATCGAGAGCAAAAACCTTAAATTTTTGATGCAATCGGCAGACCAGTAAATTGAATGAGTTTATTTGACTCAAATAAATAGGTTGATATACTTGACCTGTAGGTCGTTGAAATGAATTTATTTCAAATGAAAGAAGTACAGTTGTTGCCCTATGAGATAGTTGATTCATGATAATTGAACACAACATTTACCCTCATAACCCGAAGGTCGCAGGTTCGAATCCTGCCTCCGCAACCAAGTGCCTCTCATAGAGATAGAATACTAAATATTATGCCTGTAAAAATGGGCTTCTACGACCTACATGCTCCTAATGTGGTCGTTGTTCATGCATAATATCCATCGTACTCATCAAAAATTTTGTGATTATATCCTTGCTTTTAAAGGTCTCACACCGAGAACTATAAAAGGTTATAAAGAGGTTTTTAGATATTTTATCAAAGCTTGCCCTGTCAACGAAGTAAAAGAGGTAACTCAGTTTATGATTGAAGATTGGCTAATGGAGGGTAAACTTGAAAAAGATTGGAGTGCAAAGACAATCAGAAATCGCTTACTGGCTCTTAGGAGCTTTTTCAAATGGTGTACTGAAAGAGGTATGATTGAGAAAGACCCAACTGAATACATTCCTAAACCTAAACTACCCAAAAGCTTACCTAAGTCACTCTCATTGAGTGATGCAGAGAAACTTCTTGACTGGACTAAGCACATGAAGTACTACTACAAGTCTGAGAGAACTAGGGCAATAGCCATAATTGCTACTTTCTTATATACTGGAATCAGGCTTGATGAGTTATACAGCTTGAAATACAAAAATGTCGACCTAGAGCATAAGGTGCTTTTGGTCGTATCAGGAAAAGGACAAAAGGATCGTAAAATTCCTATCAATTCATCTTTATCCTTGATTCTTCAGAAATACATATCTGAGCGGAATAAAAGAGGTGTTCATTGTCCGTATTTCTTTGTCTCACTCAGAGCCGATGCAAAGATGAGTAGGAATGTCGTTAAGAGGCTTGTTCTCAAGCTCAGAGAGAGAACTGGTATATACTTCTATGCCCATATGCTTAGGCATACTTTCGCTACTCTAATGCTAGAAGGAGGATGTAATTTATACACTCTGAGTAAGCTTATGGGTCATAGTGATATAAAAACTACTACAATCTATCTTGCTACTACTACTGCTCATTTACATGAGGAGATTTGCAAGCATCCATTATATTAGATCAAGTTTTTCAAAAGCTTCTTTTGTCGCATTTTTTGAAACTGACACGTAAATCTGGGTTGTGGAAATATCAGCATGCCCCAAAATACTTTGGAGCATAAACGGATTCAAATTAGCTTCGATAGCCATTTTTCCCATAGTATGTCGTAACATGTGTGGAGTAAAATTGAAGTCGCATCGCTTCTTAATTTTCTTAAATATTGCGTAGATATTTTTCTGAGTAAGTCGACTATCAGATCTTAAACTTGAAAAGAAGAAATTCGTACTTTTCTTTTTCTTTGATTTATATGATTTAAGGTAGAAGAATAGTTCTGGGTGTATAGGTATAATTCTGTCTTTCTGTCCTTTACCCTTTGAGATAAATATTTCCCTCTCGTCTAGACTTACATCATTGCTTTTTAAGTTTTGCAACTCAGATAATCTCATGCCAGTATAGAGAAAAGTTCTCAGCATAGCCTGATTTCTCTTACTAGCTAATTGATTATTCCAATCTATTGTATCTGCAAGCAGTAGAATTCTATCAACTTGTCTTTTATTTAAGCATCGTGGTAGTGATTTAGGAATTTTAGGCTTCTCAATTTTTTCTACTGGATTGATACTCATATATCCATACCTTATACAAAAGTCATAGAAAGACTTTAAATATTGCCGTTTGTTCCTGAAGGTTCGATTACTCCAGAGTTTATTTTCCTTCTCTTGGTATAAAAAGTTTCTAATACTCAGGGTGTCTGAATTCTTAATGGTAGATACGAGTTTAGATTCAATGAGATTTTCTACTGTTTTAATAATCTCCTTAGTAACACGACTAGTTATACCTCTTTCAATTAAAGCGTACCGTTTGAACTGCGGAATTAGATCACTGAGTTTCATTTTGGTCTGCGTTAGGTGAACCGAATGAAATCTGGTTCTTAATAGCTTGATGGATTCTTTTGTCTTCAGACAGTGCATCTGAGATCACTCTTAACTTCGAAATAGCTTGGTTAACCGACAGATTTATACCTGTCTCTTCTTTCCAAAGATGGATGAATTTCTGTAAGATCGAGTTTGGGATGTTCATGGGTATTTTGGTTATGACTTTCTATTGTACAATTTTAGAAAACCAAGACCCTAAAGAAAAATGTCCTTTTTCTATTCTTGTTTTGACATCTGGGTGTGATACAATCACGAGTAAACGAGGCTTCGTTCCGAAAGGAGCAAGGCCTTTTTTACTATTTCTTAATCATAATAAAATGAAAAATATAATAGTTTTCAGAAAGGGTGTCACCTCTCGGCTGTATAAATTCTATATCGGAAAGGGTGCAATAGTTAATCTTGAAATTGCTTCCAAACCACTTATCAGCTTTCTGCAATACCAGTATAATAATGAACCCCAATCTATTAGTGGTGATATCGGGTACTTGTTTCAAAAAGTCTAATAAATGACGGCTATACGTCTGTTTGGGAGAGTGAAAACTTTATTAGGGGTCTTCTACAGCCTGAATCTCACGAGTTCCTTAATCGGTTCTGATCTTATAAAACACGGAATAATGCAAGATTATAGAAAGATGCTCCCTTTTTTCTGTAGAAATATCCACATGCAAACTACATGCAAAATGGAAAAGGAGCTATGAATTTCTTCATAACTCCTTGATTTCCAGCGGTCTGGACGGGACTCGAACCCGCGACCCCCTGCGTGACAGGCAGGTATTCTAACCAGCTGAACTACCAGACCTTTATCCTTAGCTTTTCAGCGACGACAAAAGTACTCAGCTTTTTACTTAAAAACAACGATTGCTTTAACTGATTTCCTGATATGACCACTTAGTCGTTTTCATACATCTATCAGAAGCACCACTTCCACACCAAAACCCACCATATCAAAGTTTTGCCACCCACTTCTCATACCTCCCACATAATCAGCATATTAGAAATAACAATAACATATATCTGTCTATTATGAGTAAAATAGTCCTCTCAGTACTCGGTGAGAAAGATGTGCATTGCTAACTTTGGTATAGCTGAAAGCTGAAAGCAATGGTATTCCTAGAGTTCGAACAACCCCTGGAGAAGCTCTATGAGCAACTCGAGAAGATCAAGCAAATCGCTGAGGAAGGTGATATTGATGTCACTGAGCAGGTCAAAGAGCTGGATTCTAAAATCAAAGCCAAGACCAAAGAGATCTACTCTGACCTTACCGGTTGGCAGAAAGTACAGCTCTCAAGGCATCCAGAACGGCCCTACACTCTCCATTACATAAAAAACATATTCAAGCGCTTCGTGGAATTGCATGGAGATCGGAATTTCGGCGATGACAAAGCCATAGTGGGTGGAATAGCTAAGCTCGGCGATCAGTCCGTAGTGGTCATAGGCCACCAGAAAGGCGTAACGACCAAGATGCGTAAGTACAGGAATTTTGGGATGGCTAATCCTGAAGGTTATAGAAAAGCCCTGCGTCTGATGAAAATGGCTGAAAAATTTAACTATCCAGTTGTCTGTTTCATCGATACTCCAGGTGCATACCCAGGCATAGAAGCAGAAGAGCGCGGGCAGGCCGAGGCCATCGCCAGGAATCTGATAGAAATGGCCCAGCTCAAAGTCCCCATATTATGTTACATCATAGGAGAAGGTGCCTCAGGTGGCGCTCTGGGCATAGGCTTGGGTGATAAGGTGTTCATGCTGGAAAACACTTGGTACTCAGTCATTTCTCCAGAATCTTGCTCTTCCATACTATGGAGAAGCTGGGATTACAAGGAACAAGCAGCTGAGTCTCTGAAATTGACAGCTGATCATATGTTGGGTTTCGGGCTGATAGATGAGATTATCAAGGAACCGCTCGGCGGCGCTCATGTGGATCCCAACAAAATGGTCAAAACCCTCAGGTCCCATATGAAAAAAGAAATTGCAGCTCTCATGGATATGACCGCCAACAAAAGAATCAAAACCCGTATAGATAAGTATTCTAAAATGGGTCAATTCAAAAAAGCATAACTCTAGCAGATGTACTCCCACTTTGAAGGAACTGGTGTAGCACTCATTACACCATTCAATGATGACTTGACCGTAGATCTCAAATCTTATGGCGATATCATAGAACATGTCATTTCTGAGAATATCGATTTTCTGGTGCCACTTGGTTCCACTGGAGAGACCGCGACGCTTAATGAAGAAGAAGCTCGTCGTGTCCTGGATTTTGCCATCGAAGTCAACGCGGGCAGAAAGCCCATTCTTGCAGGAAATTTTGGAGGGAATAATACGCAAGAATTGGTCAAAAAAATCAGCAATTACAATTTCAAAGGCATAGATGGCATCCTCTCTTCCAGTCCCTCATATGTCAAGCCCAACCAAGCAGGGATATACAGTCACTACATGGCTATGGCAGAGGTATCACAGGCACCTATCATGCTCTACAATGTGCCCGGCAGAACCAAATCCAATATGGAATGGGACACGGTCATCAATCTAGCGAAAGCCAGTAAGAAATTCATCGGAATCAAAGAAGCATCAGGAGATCTAATCCAGGCCACAAGAATCATCAAGAACAGACCGGATGGATTCATAGTGACTTCTGGTGATGATGAAGTAGCGCTACCTATGATCGCTGCGGGAGGAGAAGGAGTCATTTCTGTGATTGCAAATGCTTACCCGGGATATTTTTCAGAAATGACCCGTTATATCAGAGCCGGCAAGCTGGAAGAAGCCAGAGCACACAATTTTGAAATCTACGACTTACACAAATGGCTCTACATAGAAGGCAATCCCGTAGGTATTAAATCCGCTATGAAAATATTGGGATTCTGTAAGAACCATGTGCGACTACCGTTACACAAAATGTCGTCTGAAAACTATGATGCGCTCAAAGCTTGCATTAATGGAATCAAGGCCTTTGAGGGTGTTGCATAAGCTTAGCAATAGAATTTCATTCAATCTTTAACGCTATACTTCTTGAGATTCTAAGTTGCTGATTCTGTTCTAGCTATAAACTCTAAGCTGCACGTCCAGGTAGGTAGAACTATTAATTAATTAGGTTTTTCTGTAGAGGTACATCTCGTCTCGCTGCTGATACATTCGACTCCTCCGTCGCTCAGTAATTATGCAAGCAGTTCATACCTTTTTGAGGTCGGTTTAGAATTTTAGCTCTTAAGAAGAGAATTTTGTTTTTTCTTTCTAGTGATCACTACGCTGTTGCGAAGTTGCGAATCCATTCGATTCCTTGGCTACTCAGAACAACAAGTGCAACCAGTTCGTAATTCCTGAGGGTCCGTTTAGGACCTCACATCTTGCCTATGACTAGAACAGTTACTCAGGTTCGAAACCGAGGATAATACTGAATTTTCCGAAGCCACCCTGTGCGCCTGGATTAATTACCTGGTCAAATCCCCAGCCATAATCGAAGCCTAGCAACCCGAACATCGGCAAGAAGACTCTCGTCCCAAATCCTACAGAACGTTTCATTTCAAATGGATCATAGTCTTTGAAATTTCGCCAGACATTTCCACCCTGGACAAACGTGTGGACATAAATAGCAGAATTGGGATTAGTGGAGAGTGGATATCTGAGTTCGATTGTATATTTATCAAATATGGAGCCACCCCCTAATCCATTGGCCGGAAGATCATTCACCTCATAGCCTCTCAGTGCCAAAATGTCTTTACCTGTAATTCCTGCACTTTGGTTATTAAGCCCATCACCACCAAGCTCAAATCTCTCAAATGGTGTCAGACCCAAATCATCATTATATGTACCGAGGAATCCCATCTTTATACTGGATGCAATAACAAATTTATCGACGATATTGAAATACCATTCCGCATTGAATCTCCATTTGTGGTATTCTAGATACCTGAACTTGTCAGCCAATCCGAGTTCTTGCTCAAATGCTGCTATCTCGGCACTGGTCATAGGATTCCCAGGTCCTCTTATTAGCATCTCTCGATCTAGAGCAATCTCAAGATCTACTGGGTCTATTTCGCCTTCCTTTCTGTCCCTGAACAAAGAATAAGGTGGCGTGAACTGTAATGAAAGAGAAACTCTGGAACCTCTTCTCGGATAGATAGGCTCAGAGACCGAACTTCTGGAGAGAGTCTGTGTGATACTGAAATTCTTGAAATTACCAGTAGTCACCGCAACCCCATCAGCAAAGAACTGAGATCCGAATCCAGAAAAATTACTCAGGTTTATCCATTCTAATGTCAAAGTTGTATTAGTGGAAAAGAAATCATCTGGCCATTTTAATTGAGATCCCACTCCTGCAAAGAGTCTGGAGATGCTCAATTTTCCACTACCGAAACTCTCGTAATCCTGAGCAGAATGCACAGCACCCACAGTAAGTGAAGTCGGTTTCTTGCCCCCCAGCCATGGCTCTGTAAAGGTCAAGTTGTAAGATCTGAACTGTTTACCATTGGATTGTGCCCTGACAGAAAGTTTTTGTCCATCCCCTTGTGGAAGTGGACTCCAGGTGGATTTATCTTTGATGTTGTTAAGTGAGAAATTATTGAAAGTCATACCCAAGGTGCCTATCAATCCATTATTTCGACCACCATAACCTGCTGATAACTCCAGCTGATCAGAAGGTCTTTCTTCGAGTCCGTAATTGATGTCCACGGTTCCATTGGATTGATTAGGTACAGGCTGAATGTCCATCGTCTCAGGATTGAAATATCCGAGAGCCATCAGGGACTGTTGCGTTCTTATTATCTCAGAACGACTGAATTTATTTCCTGGCTTAGTCCGCAGTTCTCTTCTTATGACTGATTCGTGGGTTCTGTCATTACCAGCAATATTGACACTACTGATGATGGCTTGTGGACCTTCATAGAGTTGTATTTCCATGTCTATGTCATGGTCATCCACAGCTGTCTCTACTGGATCAGCACTGAAGAACAGATAACCGTCATCCAGATAGAGGGAAGATACATCTCTTCCATCCTGACTGAACGACAATCTATTGGCAAGGAGTTCTGGATCATACACATCGCCTGGTTCTATTCCCAGTACGCGGCTGAGGTCTTCCTCTGAATACTTGGAATTTCCTTTCCAAGATATGTTTCTGAAAAAATACTGCTCTCCCTCATCTATTGTTAAGAATATTTGCAGATTACCATCTATTCTTGTTGCGATGGAATCCTTGGTGATGACGGCATCACGATAGCCATTCTTGTTGTAGAATGCGATGAGACTTTTCTTATCTTCCTTATAATCAGCAGCGACAAGTTTTGATTTTTTGAAGATGGCGCCTATTTCTTTCGTTTCTTTTAATTTTCTTTTGAGTTTACGGTCGGAATACTTTCTATTGCCTAAGATGATGATGTCACTGATTTTGACTCTATCACCTTTATCTACATTGAAAACCAGTCTCACAGAGTTTTCTTTGAGCTCATCCACTACTTCTTCTATGTTGATCTTGGCATTCAGAAACCCCTTGTCATCGTAGTGTTCTTTAATCTTCTGGATGGCCAGCTCTTTGGAATCCTCTGTGACAATGGACCCCTTGGTCATGACACGGTCTACGATTTCAGTGATGGGCGTATGCAGGTTCTTCTTTTCACCTCTGATGCTGTACCGAGATAGAGTCGGTTTCTCTACAAGAATGATGGCCAGGAAAATAATGTTGTCTTCTACCTTTTCTTGTTGGATCTGAACATCTTCAAATAATCTCAATTTCCAGAGCGCCTTGATAGCCGAAGGAATGTCATCCCCAGGAATTGTGATTTCCTTACCTACTCTGAGACCGGTGATCGATTTGATTGCATTTCTATCTCTGGATTCAGCACCTGAGATAGTGATGCCTCCTATATTATAGGTCTTTTTCTCTCCATAGTCATATATGGGAAGATCTATCTGAGCCTGAGTTGTACCAGCAAAGATGAAAAGCAATATTATAATGGCAAAAGACCTCATATTGTAGTTGTAAGAATGCTTGTATTGGCAGAAGCCACAAAAATAGCTTTTTATCACCCCTTATATAGGAATGTAAATCTAATCGCCTTAGCTTTTACTCGGTATTGTTTAACGATACTTTAAGCCATCATAGTGAAAAAAACACTAAGGTCTGAGTTGTTCTGAAGTCTTTCCGAAGCGCCTTTCCCTCAGTTGGTAATCCAGTATGGCCTGATGAAAGTGATTTTTTCGGAATTCTGGCCAGAAAATATCCGTAAAATAGAACTCTGTGTACGCGATCTGCCACAACAGATAGTTGCTGACCCTATGCTCACCACTCGTCCTGATGAGTAATTCGGGATCTGGTAGATCATGAGTGGTCATATGAGCGCTGATAAGCTCAGAATTAATATCATCCAGGACAATATCCTGATTTTGGACTTGGTTAGCTATGCTCTTCACGGCTGCTGTTATTTCCCATCTGGAACTATAATTCAGCGCCAGCGTAAGCGTCATCCTGTTATTGTCCTGCGTATCAGCGATACCCTGCATGAGGGCTGCATATGTCATAGAAGGTAATTTATTGAGATCGCCTATGGCATTGAGTTTAATGCTGTTCTTGTTGAGAGTCTTGAGCTCTCCTTTGACGGTTTCCACCAATAAATGCATCAGAGCATTGACCTCCACAGCAGGTCTATTCCAGTTTTCTGTACTGAAAGCATACAGGGTGAGGTACTTGATACCTAGTTCTGCCGCCGCTTCCGTAACTTCTCTGACTGATTTAACCCCGTTCTTATGGCCGAAAATCCTCGGTTTGCCGTGTTGCTTGGCCCATCTGCCATTGCCGTCCATGATCACCGCCACGTGTTCTGGTAATCTTGTATTATCTATTTGATCAATGATGGACTCCAATTCTGCTGATTATTGTGACTAAGTGAATCTGAGAAGGGTAAATAACCCAAAAACCTTTAAATTTAAAAACAATATATATAACATCGGTTTATATGTATTCTTGTAATCATTCTATAATTGCTATGAACATTTTGAATAATATACATTTTTTAGGTCTAATGTTGCTTATGCTCTGCTTATTCGGTGCTTGTAAGACAGACAATCTCTGCTCCAGCAAGCAAGACTTTGAAGAAGCGGTAAGTGCTTTCATTATTGAATTTCAAGAATCAGAAATACAATCCAATGGCAAAACATTGACTGCTGAGCAACAGGCTGCTTACGAGCATAGATTCCGTAATCTGGTCAATGATTGTTACAAGAAATACAAACCTGAAATGTCACTTGTAGAGCGACAAGACTTCTGGAAGAAATCCCTCAAGTACGTCATTACCCGAGTAGATCTGGATACTAAAGAGGGGATAACGGATCAGCTGGAAGACCCTTTTTATATTTATTGCAAAGATGAGGTCGTCGCCTTGATAAAGGAATCAGGAATCGGTTTTTTGATGTCATTACAAGAGGTCATGAAAGATGATTTGCCGAGATTGATGGATATGTTCTATGAAGAAATAGAGAAGATAGGTAAAGATTTCCTTGAAAACATGTTCAAGCAATAGCATCCAATTCTGGATAGATGTACGATATAGTTCTCACTTTCATAACTGCTTTTCTGATGACGTTTTTTGCGATTCCGTCCATCATCACTGCTGCTAAGAAGAAACAACTGGTGGATTTGCCTGGAGAGCGACGAGCCCATTATGTCAGTACGCCTTCCTTGGGGGGCATTGCCATATTTGCGGGGACGATATTTGCCATCATATTGTGGACACCGTTCAAGTATTTCGGTGATCTGCAATATATACTCTGTGCTTTCATAGTCATATTCCTCATAGGTGCTAAAGATGATATAGATCCCATCGCGCCTAAAAATAAATTCATAGGACAAATATTTGCTGCAGGGATTTTGATTTTCTTCAGTAAGATACGGATTACCAGTTTCTATGGTCTTTTCGGTATAGGCGACTTACCTATACTGATGAGTATACTACTCACCTTCATAATCATCATATTGATCATCAATGCATTCAATCTCATAGATGGCATCAATGGGCTGGCGGGTAGCATCGGGGTGCTGATGGCAGTGACTTTTGGAACTTGGTTTTTTGTGGTGGACAGAGTGGAGTTGGCCACGACATCTTTTGCACTGGCAGGCTCGGCTTTGGCCTTCTTATATTATAATCTGTCGCCAGCGAAGATATTCATGGGCGACACAGGCTCCTTGTTGCTGGGCCTGGTGGCGTCGATATTGGCCATAAACTTCATAGAGCAGCATCAGGTGTTACCTTTGGAACATCAATATGCTTTCGGGTCGCCACCCGCAGTTGCAGCTGGCATAATACTGATTCCCATCTATGATACCCTAAGAGTATTTTTTGTGAGAATGGTCAAGGGAAAATCCCCATTTCATCCTGATAGAAATCATATCCATCATCTCTTGCTCAATGCTGGACTGTCTCATATGCAAGCTACAGTCGTACTTGTGATAGTCAATGTCTTTTTTATATACCTGGTTTATTATTTTCAAGATATTGGAACTCTTAACCTATTGATTCTTTTATTCTTATTGGCGACGATAATGACGGGATTAGTGTATGGTTATATTTATTACAAACGCAGTAAGGTTGTCGTAGAAACAGAATGAAAATATCAGCGATCATATTATCAGCTATCGTATTCATCTTGGGCTGCTCGATAGGGCTCTCAGGTCAGGATGTCAGAGCAGAATTAGAAGAGGTACTTAGACAGAAGAAGGAACTGACCAAGGCTTTGCAAAAGCTGGAAAAGCAAATAACGGATCTCAAGCATGACCTCATAATAGTAGAGCTCAAAGAAATAGGCTTGCCATCGGATAATTATGTGCAACACAAGGCGATGATCTTAGAATATTCTGAAGAGCATGAGCAAGCCAGATGGGTGGCACATATCATACTCACCGACATAGTAGAGGGTAAAGCAACAAGGTCCAATGATTTCCGAGCGGACCCTCTAGTCAAAACTGAGACGGCAGTACAAGAAGATTATTTTCTGACAGACACTTTACTCAGTGGTAAAGTAGAATATGATGGTTACGGCTACGACCGTGGTCATCTAGCCCCAAGTGCTGATTTCAGATGGTCAGGGGAGGCCTTATCAGAAAGTTATTTCTATTCCAATATGTCTCCACAAGTGCCCGAGCTCAATCAGAAAGAGTGGGCAGAGTTGGAGACTTTTCTGAGAAACTATGTGGTCACTTCTGGACATCCACTTTACATCATAACAGCACCTGTACTGACTGATGACTTACCCAAGGTTACTAGATCCATAAACGGGATTTCCATTCCTGAAAAATATGTCAAGATCGCCTATGATGCCATAGACAAAAAAGGCATCGGCTTCATCATGTCCAATAAAAAGAACGAATATCCCTTGATGTATTATGCTAAGAGCATAGATGATGTGGAGTCGGTACTGGGTTTTGATGTATTTACGACTTTGGACGAGTCCATAGAGAAAAATGTAGACAAGTCACACTGGTTTGCCCAAGTGTTGGCGTCTGAGGTCGAGCCACTGAACCAGCCTTCACTACCCCGTAATCATTTCAATACTGTAGTAGGGGCACAGAAGCTAGGCAAGAAAGTAACGGTGTGCGGCTATGTGTCAGCCGTGAGCGGACCTAATAGGAAAGGCAATTATTGGTTAAGTCTCGACGGAAAATTTCCCAACCAGCAATTCAGTGTCATGATCAGAAAAGAAGATGTGGTGCACTTCCAGTTTGACATCAAAGAGACATACTCAAATGAATCCATCTGTGTGACAGGTAAAGTAGAGCAGTTTCCAGAGTTTGATAAAAAGCACATTCGCATACGGGATGATCGATCACTGAAATTCTATCAGCCAAATTAATCGAAGTTTGCTCATACAGAAGCCTGTATTTTTCAAATAATTAGTGGTCGGTATTGGCTGTATCTGAGTCAGTAACTTTATAGTTGTCCTTATCAGCTCTTACAATCAGATTTTCCTTACTGGAAGCCTCTACAGAAAAAGCGAAAGCTGCTCCGACCTCTTGGCCTAGAAGCCTCCAATCCGATATGCCATCTTCTGAAAAGTAGTTTCTCCCATTGTCATAAAGCATTACGCCACGTTGCCCTATTGCAACAGACCCTACATGTGTATCTGATCTGAAATTTACAGAACCTGAGCTAGGCAATAGAAACTCAAAATCAAGATTTCCTGCAAACTGAAAAGTCTCGCCTCTATCCCTCGATATATAAACCTCATCACATAAGTTTGAGGTGTTGGAATAGGCGCAATCTCCTACTAGATGTATATCACCATTATCTAAAATCGTCACTATTCCATTGACTCCATTGCCGTAATCCTGCCATGTAAATCCATCATCAGAGTACTCTCGACTACCATAGAATCTGCCGTCAGCATATATGAATTTATCACTAGTGTAGAGCTCGCCAGCTGGCCCGCGTTTCAATATCTCCACATCAGAATTAATCTTGATAATATTTCCAAAAGGATTACCCTGAAAAACGTAATGCTCATCGCCATCGGTTGTCATCAGATTCTGTATACGTCCAAAACTATTATCACTCCTCAGGAGCATACCATTCTCATCATATAGATGGAGGCTGCTGATTTCGCCTACAATTATATTTCCATTCGCTAGGGGCCCTATGGCATTCCATCTCTCTCCACTATCCAAGTCTATGAATTTTTGAAGACCAATGGCTCCAGGTATCCACTTGTACATCCCATCATCCAATAATAAAAGATAGTTGCCATCTCTATCCACATTGATCAATGGAATCCTATTCAGAGTCGCTGTAGTTCCTATCTCATTCCAGCTTTGACCTTGATCTTGTGACTCTAGTAGTGTCGGAGGGTATTTCATGCTTCCTATAAACCGGTTATCATCGGTATGCAGTATCTCTACATTTTCAGAATTGTGAGCAGGCAATTGTTCCCAGGTAGTCTGAGCGACAAGGAAAATTGGAATGAAGCTGACTAATAAGAAGACAAGGAGTACTCTCATTTTGAAGTGTTTTGATTTGAAGTGAAAATAAGATATTTCATAACTGGGGATTGAATTATCAGCCCATAGCTAGTCTAAAAAAATACCCTGCCCAACTATAAATGGTTGCGTTTAATTATAAAATCTTAAAGAATTACATAACAAAATACTGGTTTCAATATCATTAACAAAAAAGGCCCTTGCTTACGCAAAGGCCTCACTAGAATATATAATAGATTCTAAATAATGATCACATTCTAGTACCTGTAGTACTCTGGCTTATAAGGCCCTTCTTGCTGCACACCGATGTACTCGGCCTGCTTAGGTGTCAACTCTTCTAGCACCACACCGATCTTTTCGAGGTGCAATCTAGCAACTTTCTCGTCTAAGTGCTTAGGAAGCATGTATACTTTGTTCTCGTACTTGTCCGTATTATTCCAGATCTCCAGCTGAGCCAGTACCTGATTAGTGAAAGAGTTGGACATGACGAATGATGGGTGGCCTGTCGCACAACCTAAGTTCACTAGTCTACCCTCTGCCAATACGATTACATCTTTTCCATCCACAGTATACATATCCACTTGTGGCTTGATCTCAACTTTGGTATTACCATAGTTATCGTTTAACCAGGCCATGTTGATCTCATTGTCGAAGTGTCCGATGTTACAAACAATCGCTTTGTCCTTCAATGCTTTGAAGTGCTCAGCGTCTACGATGTTATAGTTTCCAGTTGCTGTTACAACGATGTCCGCTTCCTTGATAGCATCAGCCATTTTCTTCACCTCAAATCCATCCATTGCCGCTTGTAGAGCACAGATAGGATCAATCTCAGTTACGATGACTCTCACACCTGCACTTGCAAGTGAAGCCACAGAACCTTTACCTACATCTCCGTATCCTGCAACAACCGCTACTTTTCCAGCCATCATAACATCAGTTGCTCTTCTGATCGCATCCACACATGATTCTTTACAACCATATTTGTTGTCAAACTTTGACTTGGTTACAGAGTCATTGATATTGATTGCTGGCATCGGTAGCGTACCGTTCTTTTCTCTTTCGTGTAGTCTGTGTACACCTGTAGTCGTCTCCTCAGAAAGACCTTTGATATTAGGGACCAGCTCTGGAAATTTATCCAAAACCATATTTGTCAAATCACCTCCATCATCAAGGATCATATTCAATGGCTTACCATTCTTGAAAGAAGCAAGAGTCTGTTCTATGCACCACTCAAATTCTTCTTCGTTCATCCCTTTCCAAGCAAAAACTGGGATGCCTGCCGCTGCAATTGCCGCTGCTGCATGATCCTGCGTAGAGAAAATATTACATGAAGACCAAGTAACATCTGCACCTAGATCGATCAATGTTTCTATTAGTACAGCAGTCTGAATAGTCATATGTAAACAACCTGCAATATTAGCACCCGCAAGTGGCTTCTTACCTGCAAATTCTTTTCTAAGACTCATAAGCCCTGGCATTTCTGCCTCTGCTAATGTGATCTCCTTACGACCCCAGTCAGCAAGGGAGATGTCTTTTACTTTGTACTTGAGTTTTGTATCTGTTTCCATCATAATCAATAATTTTAAAATGGTTAATTTTTTTTCTGAGCACAAATGTATGGCACGTTTTCTATTGAAAAGTTGTCATAGGACAAGAAAAATAGCCACCCTGCCCCAGCCCCTAAACGGGTGCTCCTCCCGCATTGATCTCTAGAATAAGCGGTGGAAGCGGTTCTCCCTCCAGGGAGTCAGAGGGCAGAAGAGCAAACGGAAAGAAACTTTTACTTCAATAGAGTCAGATGGCAAAATGCCACCCTGCCCCCAGCCCCTAAAGGGGTGCTCCTGCCGCACTGATATCCAGAATGAGCTACGGAAAGCGGTTCTCCCTTCAGG
>ENA-ORXM01002889-ORXM01002889.1-marine-metagenome-genome-assembly--contig:-NODE-2889-length-18573-cov-4.076936_pt1 | contig 18573 bp, 17 predicted proteins | sample MGYA00237867_ERZ511480 | MGnify/ENA primary metagenome ERZ511480 (study PRJEB26309, sample SAMN06266103) | marine metagenome | isolation source: Algal blade | place: United Kingdom:Sidmouth, United...
TTATCATTATTGGTGGTGGAGCAGCTGGACTAATTGCAGCAGAGCAATTGAGTGCTACTTGTGCAGTTCATATCTATGAGAAAGGCAAAACAATTGGTCGCAAATTTTTAGTGGCGGGTAAGGGAGGATTTAATCTTACGAATGCTGCTGTTGATAAAGATTTGTACACTCAATATACAGCACATCCTATTTTGCAAGAAGCTATTCAGCGTTTTGACAGTCAAGCGATGCGAGTTTGGTTAGAAGAACTGGGTGTTCCTACTTTTGTGGGAAGTAGTGGACGGGTTTTTCCAGAAAAAGGGATCAAACCCATTGAAGTATTACAAAAAATCAAAGATCAGCTGATAAAGAAAGGTGTTCAGATTCATTGTAATCACGAATTTATAGGTTTTAATACTGCCCAACAAGTACTTGTTAAACACCAAGATAAAACCATTGCCCTAGAAGCAGATGCCTATATTTTTGCCTTGGGAGGTGCTTCTTGGTCAGTTACGGGTAGTAATCTAAAATGGTTGTCCTATTTTGCCTCGATCAAAGTCCCCACCAAAGCATTTGAAGCGTCTAACTGTGGTTTTGAGGTAAACTGGAAAACAGATTTTAAAAAAAATCATGCAGGAACGCCTTTAAAAAACATACAACTTTCAATTGGTTCTAAAGTGGTAAAAGGGGAAGCGTTGATTACGGATTATGGCTTAGAAGGCAATGCCATTTATCCAATTATTCCTGCTGTTCGTATCGCACTAAAAGCACCAACTGCTACTTTCATTGCGATTGATTTCAAGCCTAATAATTCGCATCAAAGTTTGTTGGCAAAAATAAAAGGCAAGCGATTGAAGACTAAAAACTATGCTTATGAATTTAATTTAAGCAAGGCTCAATTTGCTTTGATCAAAGCATTTACAACTAAAGAAGAATATTTAGCTCCTGAGCGATTTATAGAAGCCATCAAATATTTAAAAATTCCTGTGCAGGCTTTGCGACCTATTGAGGAAGCAATTTCTACTATTGGAGGAATTTCTTTAGAGGCTTTGAATAGTAATTTTTCGTTGAAACAACAGCCCAATTTATTTGCTATTGGAGAGATGTTGGATTGGGATGCACCTACTGGTGGTTTTCTGCTACAAGGCTGTTTTTCTACGGCTGCGGCTTGTGCTGATTACTTAAAATAATTCAATTCTATTATGAAAAAAACAAAAAAAATAGCTACTGCTTTTCCTGTCTTACTTATTCTACTTATAACAATAAGTTGTACATCTGTAGCTGTCGAACCAGATTTGGCAGAGACAACATCCACTTCTAAACATAAAGTCAGCTCAAGAACTCCATCTCCGATCTTTCAAAATGGAGATATTATTTTTCAAACGTCCACTTCTAGCCAGAGTAAAGCCATTCAATTGGCAACGCATTCTCCTTATAGTCATGTTGGAATTATTTATGAGCAAAAGGGTGATTTCTGGGTTTACGAAGCCATTGAACCTGTCCAATTAACGCCTCTAAAAACTTGGATTAAACGTGGAAAGAAAGAAAAATTTGTTGTTAAACGATTAAAAAATGCTTCCACTATTTTAACTCAAGAAGTGCTAAAAAAGATGAAAGCTGTTGGAGAAAAATATATGGGAAAGCATTATGACCTTTATTTTGAATGGTCAGATGACAATATCTATTGCTCTGAATTGGTTTGGAAGATTTATAAAGAAGCAGTAGGTGTTGAACTAGGAAAATTAGAACTATTGGAAAACTTTGATTTGACTAATGATGTCGTCCAGAGAAAGTTACAAGAGCGTTATCAAGGAAAAATCCCTTTGAATGAAAAAGTAATTTCACCAGCTACTATATTTGAATCTAATCAATTGATAACTGTCGAAATTCCATAAAACTACTCCTAGATTAATTCCATTTTTAATATCTAAAACTACTCAATGAAATCAATAACTAAATTCATCTCTGTAACAGAAGAATTGCTGAAAGATTCACAAGAACAACTCAAAGGAGGGATTTCAGAAACAGATTGGAATGATTTTAAGCAATATGTACGCCCATATAAAAAGTTAGGTTATGATCAATTAGACGATATTTTCTTGATTGCTGAAGTAACTATCAGATATAACGGTACCATCACAGAAATAGAACCGCATTGTTTTATAGATCAAGAAGGATGGACTTCAATGTGGGATGAACCAGATATGCAGATAAACCCCATAGATATACCATTTAAAATACTATTCCCTCAAACACCTCTTGAGATTAAAGGGAGTAAAACATTTATTGCCGTTCTAATGGCTGAAGAGAATATATGGGATAGTTGTAAGGATTTGCCTAACCATGTTTGGAATGAACGTAGCTTTGAGTTTATGTTATCTACTGTTATTACTGCTAAAAATGGCACTAAATGCTATGGTAATGAAGGAGATGAATATGCTAATCAACTCATTAAATGGTAACTTTTGGAAGTTGTTAGCTTCAGTTAATTCAAAAAAACACTTATAAATCGCATGGTTGATCAAAAAAAAAAAATAAGATCTCTTTTTTATTCTACCAATAGTAGAAATCGAGCTTTAGCCTTTGAATTGGCAAAGGGCATCGATTGTTATGAGGAAATGCTAGATGAGTTTTATGATGCACTCAAAGAGTTACCTTCATTTGAAAAAGACAAGATATACTGGCTAGAACTAGCTAAAGAGGTTTTTGAAGAAGAAGGAAAGCTATTCCCTTCAATGCCACTTCCACTAAAGGAAGCACATATTGAAGGTTTTTGTATAGCGTACTTTCATAAAACAATGAACTTAAAAGGTAGTCTTGGTGTAAATAATGAAAAGTTCAAACTAACTTCTTTTCCTAAAGTTCTATTGAATTGTCAGTTTATTACCGAACTTAACCTTGCTTGGAATGACATAAAAGAAATTCCCGAAGAGATTACTCTACTAAAAAATTTAGAGGCATTGGATTTATCCTGTAATGACTTACGTAATCTACCAGAAGCCCTAGGGCAGTTATCAGAACTAAAAAAATTAGTTCTTTACGGTATTTCTGGAATTTTCGCTTCAAGAACACATCTACATGAGGACCCTACGCAAGATATGTATACTCATTATTTTCCACTTTGCATTCGACAAATGAAGCAACTGGAGTACCTTGATTTAGGTGATGTGATTGTTCAAGAATTGCCAGAGTGGATTCATGAATTAAGTAAGCTCAAATATTTGACTATTTTTAGTGGTTATGGTAGTAATCCTTATTTAAAAATTCCTGATACATTTACACAATTACCTAATTTAGAAACCTTACAAATCAATGCCTATTCGGTCGATATTCCCAAAGATATTGATAAAATGCAATCACTTAAGTGTTTAATTGTAGAGCCAGCAATCAGTATTCCTAAGAGCATCAAAAATTTAAAAAATCTCAACTATTTAGATTTTAGTTACCTCTCTTATGATACTAAATTTGATACCGTTGAAGGCTATGAATCCCTCTTTGATATTGATGACAAAGAAATGCCTAGTGGAATTTCTCGTATACAGATTTATGGGTGGGAATGGCTAAAAGAGATGACTTGGCTAAAAGAATTTACGTTTAAACACGTAAAGCCTTATGCTTTTACAGCAATAGAAAAACAAGAATTAGAAACTGCGCTCCCCAATTGTGTTTTTGTTTTTGAAGATTAAACTGATAAAAACCTATTCCCTAATACCAATACTCCCTTGAAAACCCGAAGGCTCAGCGAAGCTAAATCGTATTTATTTGATTATCAGTAACATGAGTTTCCAGTTACCAAAATACTAATACCTTGGCAATCAAACAAATACAAGATATTTTTTTATGTTTTTCATTAAAAAACTAAAAAATCCACGGAGTATTATAATACACTATTAATAATTATTAAAAATGAATCCTATGAATTTTGTAGCAATAGATTTTGAAACCGCAACTTACCAAAGATACAGCGCTTGTGCCATTGGTCTAGTCACCATAGAAAATGGTATTATTACAGATAAATACTACACCCTAATTCAGCCGCCTGGTAATCTATATACTTGGCAAACCATTCAAGTACATGGCATTCAGCCACACGAAACAGCAGATAAAGCTAATTTTTTAGATGTATTTCCAGAAATTATCAAACGCATAAATGGTAGAACCATTGTTGCACACAATGAATCTTTTGATAGAGGCGTGATGAAAAATACGATGGCTTACTATGGTTTAGATTACGAAGATTATGAGTTGGGTTATCGTTGGGAATGCACCTGCAAAATTTATCGAGCAAAGGGATACAAACCTGCTAAACTAAGTGCTTGTTGTGCTAGAAAAGGAATTGAATTGAACCATCATCATGCGCTCTCTGATGCAGAAGGTTGTGCACAGTTGTACTTAATGCAATAGAACTATTCGATTTTAATACTTTTTTTCAAAATGAATAAAAAAATAGAATTATTTATTTACTTTTAGTATTTCGACCATCAAATTAAGCTGTTTTCAACCTTGGTCCCTATTTTTCAAAAAAACTATATTCCACCTTGGTTTAATTTTTGAATTAATAATTGCAAAACTTCTAAGTACCATCTTCCCCAAACTTTTCAGAAAGATGGTATATTTTATATTACCCAAATAAAATATTCTATTGACTTTTAATAAGTAAACTATTGGTTGCTAAAACAAACCTTAGTAAGGTCCTTATTAGGTAGAACTATTCGTGCCTTTTTATCAAAAAACTTCTTTCCTAAAAAAACTTATTAAAATACAAACAAGAGAAAAGTATGGCAGAAAGATTAACTGAATTCTACGAAGAAGCTCAAAAGCTAGGTGGGCTAAAAGCAAAAATACGACTTGCTGTTATCACAAAAACACCAAGTGCAAAAGCAGCAGAAGAAGAAGATACAATTGAACTAATTAGTACCTTCGAAAATGCAATAGAAGAAATAAAAAAAGAATTCAAATAAAAAAAGATATGGCTATTGTAGTAAAGAATAAAATTGAATACCATCACAAATTTGACTCAAAAACCAATAGACATTATATTAATGGTATTTTGTCTGTTTTACATTGCCACCATTATACTTGCTTGTATACTCAACTGGCACTAGATGCTGGTGAGACTACCTTATTAAAAGAATGTGCTAGAGAAAGTTTTCAAGATTTATTAGTAAACTATTTCTTAGAACACCCTAACCATGAAACCATTACCCAAAAGGTTGATATTGCAAGTCAGTATTATTCTTTATTAGGCTTGGGCAAAATGACCGTTCAATTCATTGGAAGATTTAGCGGTTCTGTAGAGCTTCTTTTTTCGCATACAGATAGTGGTTGGATAAAAAAATGGGGGACTTATGACAAACCTATCAACTATATTTCTGGAGGATTTATAGAAGCACTATTTGCGGTTTGTTTGGATATGCCGCCCAATTCATTTGAGGCTGTAGAAGAGCAAAGTATTGTAATGGGTGCCAGCACCTCTATTTTTAAAGTAACTCGAAGATAAATGGCTATAGATAGAAAAAAGGTAATTGAACAAATGTCTCAAATAGATATGTTACCAGACGAAAATGGTATTATAGAAGGTTTTAACGTCACCGTAAACCAACTGCCAACAGATTTTTGGAATGCATTTGCAGAACGCTTATCCTCTAAATCCTCTGTTGATATGCGTTTTTACAAAGAATACCTTTTATATAACTCGGCACACGAATGTGGTTATCATACAGGCTATGGTATCATTACCTCTGATGAATGGAATGCGGTTGTTGGACCGATGTTAGAAAAAATCCCTGAAGATATTTTACATGGAGCCTTTGCTGTATTTACAGCATGGGGTTGGGCAAATACAGAAATTGTAGAACTCGTTCCAGAAGAAAGAATGGTGGTTAGAGCCTATAATTATTATGAAGCAGATATTGTTGATTATGGAAGTTCATCCAAAATGAGCGCCTATATGGTACGAGGGGTCTGTGCTGCTTTTATGGAATTGGCTTATGCTGGTCCTTATGACCCCAAAGGCAAACCTGTTGGCACATATGAGTGCGAACAAGTGAAAGGAATAGAATGTGGCGATTCTTATGGCGAGTTTATTGTTACTAAAGCAAAAGAATCTTAGATATAAAATAGGCAAGTCGTTCAAAATCGATAGAACGACTTACTTTACAGTTATATACTATAATGAAGCAATATATTTATCTTAATAATTCAGCTACTAGTTTCCCTAAACCTCCTCAGGTCTTAGCCTCTGTTGCTAAACTTTTGGCACAACCACCTTTGTACAGCTCCAGGAATAGTTCCTTCTCTTCTGAACAAGATTTAAAAGGCAGTTGTAGAAAAGAACTTGCGACACTGTTTAATGCTCCTTCGCCAGAGCAAATTGCCTTTACCTCTGGTGCCACAGAATCACTTAACCTTGCTCTTAAAGGTCTAGATTTAAAAGGAAAACATGTTCTTACCACTTGTATCGAGCACAATTCTGTTTTGCGTGTCCTAAAAACAATGGAACAAAACAAATTAATTCGTCTAACGATTATCAAAAGTGCTATTGATGGTCGTATTACAACTTCTTTAATAAAAGAAAACTTACAGTCAGATACGGCGTTATTGGTACTCAGCCACTGCTCTAATGTTACAGGTGTCGTAAATAATTTAAAAGAGATTGGCTTTTTGCTAAAGTCTAAAGCGGTTCTTTTCATGGTAGATGCGGCTCAAAGTGCAGGGCTTCACCCCATTGATGTGCAAGATATGTCCATTGATATTTTAGCCTTTACAGGACACAAAGCCTTGTTTGGTCTTCAAGGAATTGGCGGAATTTATATCAGAAAAAATTTAGTCGTTAATCCTTTAAAAGTTGGTGGCACCAGCTCCAAAAGCAATTTACTATACCAACCTACTGAACTTCCCGTTTACTATGAAGCAGGCACTGCAAATTTTGTAGGGATTATTGCACTTTACGAAGGCATTCGGTTTATAAAAAAAATAGGACTTCATTCCATTTGCCAAAAAATTCAGGCTCAAATTACCACCATAAAAGAAGCATTCAGTTCTTATCCTCAGATCAAACTATACTCACCAAAAGATCACAATTCTACTATTTTATCTTTTACAATAGAAGGCGTAGAAACATCAGATATTGGTTATTTGTTGGAGCAAAATTTTAATATTATTATTCGAACAGGTTTACATTGTAGCCCATTGATACACGCTTCCATTCAGGCACCTATAGATGGTACTGTTCGAGTAAGTCCTTCCTATTTTACGACGGATTCTGAGATTGACTTTTTTATTCATTCAATAAAAGAAATTTTAACCCTAAGCAATGTCTAAACCGTATTTACTTTATGATAATACTTGAAATAAAACAGGTGGAAGATTGTTTAGATGGTTCTGTCATCAAGGAACTCTTCTTGGAAGAAAAAATAAGTTCTGCATTTATTCAATCTCTAGGAAAAGAAGGTACTTTGCAATATTTTCCACACTTTGCCAAACCTTTTTTTAAGCTTAGAATTGAAGGCAAACTAAATTTAAAAGGTATAGAAGGGAATACAACACTTCGTGTTCGTATAGAAACTCCAGTAAAGCAACACATCAACCTGTTGATTGAGTTGCTTCAAAGACACTAAATTACTAACTCTGCATCTCGAATTGCTGAATGCACCATATTAATACCAGACAACCAACCTCCAGATAAAAGACGAATCATCCATTGCTCTTTCATCTGAAGTTGTTTCATGATTTTGGATGGACTAAACCCCTTTTGATGCAATTGGACAACATTACCATAAAAATCTTCTAAAAATTGCAGCTTCCGCTCAAAACGTTCTTGAAATAAATCCTCCTTAAAACTGTGACTACAAAAAAAACGATGAACATCCAATTGAAGTACTTTTTTTAAAGAATCAATTTGCTGAGCAATGCTCTCTGTTGCCATAAAATAACGAATATAATGGTGGACATACAAATCTCCAGAAAACAACCAGCCTTGGTTGGCTTCGTAAAGACAAATATGGTCTTCTGAATGTCCTGGAGTATGCACAACATGAAATTTATACTTTGACGTTTCTATCGTCTTATCAATAGAGCGAATACCTTGCACAGCAGTATTCGCTCCCCATGTTTTGCGTTCTATGAAACAAACAGGCGGGGGAGTTTCCATCAATTTTGCACAAGTTTTATGTGCATAGACTGGATAATTTTTGACTTGCTTTAATGCTTGTAAATTCCCAGCATGATCCTCATGATGATGAGTTAAAACAATTTGCTCAATTGCTAATTTTTCGAAAGTATCTAAAGCGCTTTTTTGTGCATTAGAATGCCCTGTATCTATTAACAAACCATCTACAAAGAAGGCATTAACGCCCATCTTAGGTTTCGAGTTAGATCGATCTACGACAAATCGAAAGCGTTGTATAGGATCTTCCATCTGCTACGCAAATAAGATATTGTATAATTCTTCTACTTTTCCCACGGGTATAATTTCAATATCATAGTTTTTCTGGTCAATCCCTTTCATATTAAATCTAGGAACAAATATCTGTTCAAATCCTAGTCGATTGGCTTCTTGAATTCGTTGTTCAGCACGCTGTACCGACCTAATTTCACCAGACAGACCGATCTCACCTGCAAAACAAATATTACTAGGCAAAGAAACATCTTCTAAAGAAGAAATCAGAGCACATATAATTGCCAAGTCAATCGCAGGGTCATTAACTTTTATGCCTCCTGCAATGTTCAAGAAAATATCATTGCTCACAAATTGAAAACCACAACGTTTTTCCAAAACCGCCAACAACATCCCCAAACGGCGCAAATCAAAGCCTGTAGCAGAGCGTTGAGGAGAACTGTATACTGCCGTACTCACCAAGGCTTGTGTCTCTATCAACATCGGGCGAATCCCTTCTAAGGTAGCAGCAATAGCAGAACCACTCAAATCTTCTTCTTTTTGTGATAATAACAATTCCGAAGGATTTGAAACTTCTCTTAGTCCAATGCCTTGCATTTCATAAATCCCCAATTCTGAGGTAGAACCAAAACGATTTTTAATCGTACGCAAAATACGGTGTGTATAATTTCGATCTCCTTCAAATTGCAATACAACATCTACAATATGTTCTAATACTTTGGGACCTGCAATAGATCCTTCTTTGGTAATGTGTCCTATGATAAAAACAGGCACACCACTTTCTTTGGCAAAACGCTGAAATTCCGTTGCACACTCTCGCACTTGCGAAACACTACCTGGCGCAGATTCTATGTGTGCAGAAGTAATCGTCTGAATAGAGTCAATAATCAAAATTCCAGGTTCTAACAATTGCGCTTGCATCAATATATTTGCTAAGCTAGTATCTGACATGATATAACAATCGTCAGGCGTTTTGCCCAAGCGATTGGCACGCATCTTAATTTGCTCCTCACTCTCCTCCCCAGAAATATAAAGTACTTTGGTTTTTATAGACAAAGCCAATTGCAGCATCAAGGTTGATTTACCAATCCCAGGTTCTCCACCGATCAGCACCATTGAGCCATCTACAATTCCACCACCCAAAACACGATTTAATTCTCCATCATGTGTTTCTTTTCGTTGTGTGGTTCCTGTTTCAATTTGAGCTAGTTTTTTAGGGCGTGGTTTTTCCTTTTTGGTCCCTTTCCGCCAGATATTCTTCGCTTCTTGTTTCGCGGTCTCTTTCACTACAATTTCTTCTTGAATGGTATTCCATTCTTCACAGGCATTGCACTGTCCTGTCCATTTAGAATAAGTGGTTCCACAGCTTGTACAAGCAAATACCTTTTTGACTTTTGCCATTGATCTTCTTTTTAATTTTAATGCGGCATATTATTACAATATAGGTTCAATTATACGCAAAAAAATGATAAAAATCAAGTTAGTTTAAATACAATAGTAGATGAGAACTATAATGAACATGAAAGCATTATTTTTTTATGAAAAATAATGCCTTACCAAACTATTTCTAATAAATACTAAAGATGAACTTTTTTGAGAAACGCAAAAATATTTTTTCAGTTGATAAATTATATATATATATATATATATATATATATATTAAATACTTTTTTTTTACTGACTAGTTATTTGTCTACAATTTAAGTTGATAACACAAGCGATTTTATATAATATAAAACCAACGGTAGCGAATGTACATTCGTTGCTTGCATTTATTCATTTTTATGGTATAAATAAAATAAATACCCGTTGTTTGTTTCATGAATAGTTTAGATTTATCATACTAAAAAATGGTGTACAGGACGAAAGTTTTTTTAGTGCCATAAAATAAAGAATCTATCTAGCATTATTTTTAGATTTTAGACGCAGTCAAACTTTGATAGGGTCTAATCTCCAAAAGCGCAGCGAGCCTGTTCCCTCCACGTAAGTAGCAGCGAAGCTAATTCACTTGCTTGCAAGTCTCCAATTAACTTGGAGGGATTCTATGTCCATAGTTTTAAGGAGATTCGTAGTCTAAATTATTCGTGAATACTTTTTGTCCTGTACCTAGACTTTTTAGTTAGCTGCGCTGCTACTTATTCGTTTTGTTACTTGCCTTACTGCGTGAGTTCCCTTTGGTCAGCTCACTCATGAGCGCTGCTCATTAAAGTTGCCCTATACCTAGAAAACCCCACCTAAAAATATGATGTTCCTAGCACTACTAGAGCATTATAAACATAATAAGATGCAACTTAAAGCTTTTGCCTAAAACTATTTTTGATGTGCTTCTCATTTAAATAAATTTAATAATTACTACAATTAACACAAAATGAAATTACTACTAAAAATTCAAATTGCATTATTAATATTATTCTCAAACTATGCCTCCGCTCAAGTAAGTATAAATATGAGTGGGTTACAATTCTCTACTGGTGAATCAATTACTAATTGCGGTACGATAGATTTAGAATCTAGAACTTCTGCTCAAATAAGTTGCTTTATTTTTTTAAATAAACCATCAAATTTAGTAGTAGGATTTCCTAGCAGAGTATATATTCATCGTATAAATAGTTCAACAGGGCAATCTATTCCATTAAGTTCTACTCTAATTCCTGAAAACGTATTTAATACATCCAATTACTATCAGTTTACTACTAATATATCTTTAAACGCTTCGGATGTTAATGCTACCGGAGATTACATCGTAGCTTCTTTTCAAGGACCATTAATAGGACCGAATTATTCTTGCGGCTACTCTATCCAAAAAACTCCCAACCCAGCATTTTCAATCTCTCCAACCAATATAAGCATCCCATGTGGCAGTACAACCCCTAAGACTTTTACTGTTAACAACATACACAACTCTTCAGGGACGTTGAGTTATCAATGGAATGTTGGAGCAGGTTGGGCTACAACGACAGGAACTCCTGTCAATGGAATACTGACGACCACTTCTAATTCATTAACACTAGTTCCTAATACATATCCTTTATCAAGTATTAGCGTTGCTCCTATTCTAAATGGAAATACTCAAAGTAGTTTATACACTACCCTATCTTCCTCTTTCATAAGTTCTGCATCCATTCAAGGGGGGCAATCTACCTGCTCTGGGTCTAGCATCTACACTATGAATAATTTGGGTGCGAATGAAACCGTCACTTGGTCTCTGTCCAATCCTAGTTTAGCAACACTTAGTAATGCATCTGGCAACCAAGTTACCTTGAATGTAATAGGAAATGGAGAATTACAAGTGATAGGAACAATTACAAATAGTTGTTCTCAAACAACTAACAAAGAAATCATTATACATGTGGGCGCTCCTTTTATTACCAACCCTCTATGCCCTGGCAATAACATTCTAATTCATATAGATCAGCTTCCTTTGGATAATTCCCAATGTAACCTTTGTCGTTCTAACTACTTCTACTCAGATAAAAATATAATTGAAGCAGAAGCGACTGGAGGACCTAATCTTACTTGGGAATGGGAGAAACTATCTACCAATTTTTCATGGACTACTTCGCAAAATAAAGCAAATTTCCAGCCTTATCAATTTGGAACAATCCGATTTAGAGTTAGAGCAAGTAATGGTTGTGGATGGTCTCCATGGCGAGAGCAAGCAATTAACATTACTGAAAATTGTACGAATGAGAACAATCAAAACTTTAGAATGTCAGAGAATGAAATTTCTACTATAGACGCTAAAACTGATTTTTTAAAGATTTATCCCAATCCCTCTTCTAGTGTTGTTTATGTAGAATTAGCAAATGCACTAGACCAACCAACAAATATAAGCGCTGAATTATTCGATTTTCGTGGGGTTTTTAAGCGCAATATTTTCATCAAAAATAACAGGGCTAAAATTAATGTTAGTGACTTGCCTAGGGGAACTTATGTGCTAAAAATTAGTCTAGATGGAAAAATAGAAAGTCATCAAATTATTGTGGAATAAAAACATTAGAATTTATTTCCACTCCCATTAGTTTTTCAACTAATGAATGCTTTTTCAACTTATTGCCCTGTGATTTGATTTTCTAATACATTCCAAAATCGAATCACAGGGCTTAAAAAAGACCTAAGTACAAACCTACTTCTCATTATTAAAATAAATCTTGTAATACTTCATTTCTTTCTCTTCGTCATAACCACGCTCCAAAAACCCATCGGCTTGCGCTTGAGAAGACAGAATTTTAATCTCCATTTGGGTATCCAGTTGGATATTATTTTTAAAACCTCGTTTCGCTTTTTTTACCACAGGTTTGTCAATAAAAAAGGGTTCCTCTGCGGTATCTTCAATCCCTAATTTTTCTTGAAAATCTTGTTTGTGCGCTTCAAAAGAGTCAATTTTCTCATAATTATCTTCAAAAATCACCTCTTTAAATTCCTTCTCATCAAACTCCTTATAATGTTCAAAATAATCCTTAGAACGATTCAAGAAATCTACTCGCTCGTGCTTGTCTTCTTCCTTAAAAGCATTTTTACCAAACTCTTTACACATTTCTAGGTAAGATTTGGTTTGAAAACGATTGTCTTGCACCTCTGTTATCATCAAGAACTCGTCCTTCCAATATTTAGCATCGGCACTTTTTAGATCCACAGAAACCACTCGATAGCCCGTTTCTTTGTTGGTATTAAACACCAAACAGCCTTTATCTAATTTAGAAATATCCGTTCCCTCTTCAAAATCTAGTGTCCACTCTTCCTCTTCATCCAATTGTAGTTTGATGTAAGTATCTTTATTTTCTGCTTTAAAAATACCAATGGCATCCACCATTTCATCGTTTACGATACAGTCTTGAAAATAAGCAATGTATAACTCTCCACCTTTGACCTTTACATGATTTGATTTTTCGTAAAGATGCTTTAATATATTGACAGATTGATCGTAGAAATTAGCCTCGACATCCTCAAAAATATACGAACAATAATTATAAATTTCGTTCATACTCAAGTCTACCTCATGATTAAACTCGTAGTTTTCTTCCAATTTAAAACCACTCAAAAAATAAGACATCAAAACGTCTAATAAATCTTCAGTGAGGTTAAATAGTTTTTTGGCAACTCGAATGCCTTCGTCTTGAGACTTGTTTCCAACCTTGTGAAGCACCAGTTTATTCATGGTGACTTCATCTATGTGTATGTTCTGTTCCATTCTAATAATTTATTTTGAATCTTTTCTACCGTAGTAAAGATAAGGATAACTATCATCTACTTTAGGCAAATGCTCTTTTTCTTCTTCTGTTAATTGTGCATAAGCTGCTTTAACATACCATTGAGGATTATGATAATGACAAATATCTAACCCAATGCAGATCGTTCCACTCAATTGATTGCGTCGAACTCTACGGGCATTTTTTCTATTTTTGGTATCTATATACTTATATTTTTTGAAACCACCTGTTACAACAACCCTTTCTTTGGCATTTTTATATAATTTGTACTCTCCTAATTTCTCTTCGTCATACCAATTGCGCTGCCCAACATAATGATACTTAAATCCAGGTGCCCAAAGTAAAGTAATTGGGTCTTTAAAATACTCAAATCGTTGAATTCTATTGGGTAACAATTCGTTGGCTTTTTTTATAAATGCCTTATTACCAATAGTACGAGGACAAGCATAAGCATAAACATTTTGGACATTCAAACCATAAGCTTTTAGATAAGTCCCTGTTATCACAGAAAGAGCAGCACCTAAGCTATGTCCCGCTACCCATATTTTTTTATCCTTGGCATTAAACTGCGCCAAAGTTTCAATTAATTGATCTCGAATGAGGTCAAAACTCAACCAAAACCCTGTATGAACTCTCGTTCCAGCTAATGCTCCACCTGCAGGTGTTTGGTTAATTCTTAAATCTGTTCCAAGCCATTCTGCCCATTTATTCTTACCAACATCATCTGTTCCTCTAAATAGAATAAGAATCATTTTAGGAGTTGAGATAACCATTAATTCAGGATCTAAACCTGATTTGTACTTAAAAATGCCCATAAATCGAGCCGTATGGGTATGTATTTTATTAATAAACTTAAAGTGAGTGTGTTGGTCTGCTCCTTCATCCAAACTGTGTGACTCATGTAATGCTTCCGTTTCCAATGGGCTGCTAAAATAATGCTTAAATCGTTCTGCATAAAGGTCTTGAAAATTAGTATCTTTGACTTCACAGTGTCCTCTAAACCAGTCCGTTGATTTTATAGTATCTACAGGCTTACAATCATTTTTTAAATACTTCATTTGATAATCCAATCGCTCCAAATACATCAATTCTGTCATTTTGGCTAGAATAAATGCATTGACATTATTTACTCCACTAGCTGTATCATTAAAATAGTTGATGCATTTTTTTTCGCAAATGGGCACATGAAAATCATAATTTTTTAGACTCTGAGCAGAAACTGTATTCAAATACAAAAGCCCAAAGAGGAGGTATAGTTTTTTTAACATTTTTTTATTCCTAAACAAAATGAAGTAATCGAAGTTGTTTAAAAATGAGCTAATATTCTAACATTACTTTGTTGGGAACTTTCTCACGCAGTAAATTATATTAGTTTAATTATCAAATATCTCAAAACGATGCATAATTGGTAATCAAGCTAATATAAAATGCTTTTTATGTTTTTTAGCTCACTTCGTTCGTGAGGACGCAAGCTTAGCTGGTAAAAAAACTACAAATCCCACGAAGTATCATCTAAATGACATCTAATTTTTAAACAACTTCATCATTAACAATTCGTTCTCAACAAGAATATGACCAATTTTAGTTCCTGGCTAAGTAATTGTAAACACAATTTTACCAAATTGTTTTCCTTGATCCATATAATCAAAAGCAGCCACTCCATCTTCTAATTTCCAAGTACTATCTACAACTGGAATAAGTTGAGTCTGAGCTACAAAACCAAGCATTTCTCCAAACTCCTTAGCATTTCCCATCGTAGAGCCCAGCAAAGATAATTGTTTCCAAAATACTTTTTGAGGATTCACTTTAAAACTACCTCTTGTACCGCCATAAAAGACGATTCTTCCCCCCATATTTGCCAAATCCAAAAAATATTTAAATCCATCTCCACCAGCACTATCTACAATAACATCAAAACCACCATTGGCTTTTTTTAGTAATGTTTTGTGCCAATTTTCTTCCTTATAATTTACTCCACCTTTCGCGCCTAAAGCTATGGCTTGCTCAATTTTTTCTTCTGATCCTGAAGTCACATAAACTTCAGCCCCTGCAGCAATTGCAAATTGGCAAGCCAACAAAGCAACACCACCGCCAACACCAGAAATTAAAACGCGTTCATTTTTTTGTAGTTGGGCACGAGAAAACAGCGCTCGATAAGCCGTTAAACCTGCTAAAGGCAAAGCTGCCGCCTGTTCTGAAGATAGATGCTTTGGTTTTTTATGTACTTGTTTAAGATCAACAGCAATATATTCTGCAAAACAACCATTTTGAGGCATTCCTAAAATTTGATATTCTTCTGGTTGAACACCTAAGGCATCTTCCCAGCCGATACTAGGATTTAGCACAACAGATTCATGTAACCAAGAGGGATCAATCCCTTCTCCTAATTGCACAATTTCTCCTGTTCCATCAGAGCCTAAAATAATCGGTGTTACGACCCCTGGATACAAGCCCTGCGTAATATAGACATCTCGATGATTAATTGCAGCAGCTTTTAATTGAATCAGTACCTGCCCTTTAGTTGGAGTTGGTTGCGGAATATCTTGACAAGAAATAGGAGTTTTAGGAGCTTGGAGAGTTAATGCTTTCATGCTTATAATTATTAGTACAAGTCAAATCACACCCTACTACTAATATTTTTCGTTCTTTAGAAAATCGTGTGGAATTTTTAATTCGAGGGTATCTCTCAAGACCTACTTTGTTTATTATCACACGATTTATCAAAGAACCATATTTTTATGGCGCATGATTTACTTTCGTTTATCTGAACGTAATATGATTTTGGTGTAAGGTAGCCACTTTCTAAAGATTTTACGCTGTTCTTCTGTGAAATTGTTCCCACCAATATAAATTGCATTCAACTTCTTTAAATTAGATAACTCTTGAGGCAACTCAGTAAGGTTATTGTTCCTCAAGTCCAATACTTCCAAATTAGACAAACTTAAGATTTCTTTAGGTAGAGATGTAAATTTATTATTACTAATATTGAGTCGTTCCAAAGCTTCTAAATTACCCAATGTTTGAGGTAATTCTTCTAACTGATTGTTTGCTACATTCAAACGTTCCAAGCCTTGCACCTCATCAATAAACGTGGGCAATTCCTCTAAGCTATTGCCTTGAAAATTCAATCGTTCCAATTGGCTAAATAAGGTTATATCCTTGGATAGATGTGTCCATTCTCCATCATTAACATTTAGAATGCGTGTTTTAGTTGCAGTAGATTTTTCGGCAGTACTAGCCTGCCAGTAACCTTCTGGTAATGGTTGTTTAGCACAGCTTGCTAGAAATAAAACAGCGACATACAAGAGTATAAATCGATTCATAAGGGGAGTCTTTTGAGATTAATTAATAGGACTTTTTTCGTTCAATAACAAGTTTTTTAAGCTAATAAAAACAAGATAGTTACTCTTTACGAAAGCAAGCAAGTATAAGTTACAACAGTTAACCAAACTTCCCAACGATCTCATCTCTACGTTCGTTGACAGAGCTAAGCATAATGAGTGAATAGTTACTTTTTTTAATAAGTGAATGGCTGTAATAAATAACAAATAAAATTGTAATAAATTTTAGCCCATAATTTCTTTAAAAACCTCGTGATAGCTTATCATTTTTTTTAAATTAGGCACTTACTTTCTAACTAAAAACACCTGTCCTTTCTATAAGAATTGGAAATTCTTTATAGATGCTAAATGGTTTGCCTGCCCGAAGACGTTGCTTGAGAGGAGCCAACATATCGCGAATACGCTTGGATTTAATCCTTTTGTAAGAACGATGCAACACAATAGCAAAATGAGGTTCCATACGCATTTGAGTACCATTCACCCAATAAACACCTCGTCTCATATACATGATTTCACCCAACTTATAAGGTTTTCTTTTAAACTCTTCTGTACTACGCCACTTTAATAATTTACCAATAACCAATGCGTAGTCATACTCCACATTATAATTTTCAATCGTATCAGAGTTACTCTTCTTTTTCTTATAAGGATAATCTGACAAAATTGTAACAGGCTGGATGACCATATAAGGTTTACTGAGCATATACTTATAGTCTCTTTTAAGTTGCTCATCTAGTTCGCTTTTAGTGTAGCGCTTTATATTTCGATGGTCATCTTTGGAGCTTTTTGTAATATCTAATTTAGCTTTTCTTTTTTCTTTTTTATAAGGTATTAACGGTTCTGGTTTATTTGCTAAAGCTCCTAATACGTCACCAAAAAGTCCTGTTCCATCATCATCATCTTCCTCCTCATTGTCTCCAAAGAAAGAAGTTAGGTCAGCAACATCATTACTTCCTGTTTCATTCGTTTCCTCTTCAAAAAAAGAAGCTAAGTCATCTTCTTCCCCTTCATCTTCTTCAAAAAATGAAGCCAAATCGTCATCATCATCATCTTCGAAAAGAGAGGCTATATCTTCGTCGTCTTCAGAATCATTTCTAAACAAAGAAGCCAAGTCTTCATCGTCACCAAATATGTCGTCTAAATCGTTTGCCATGGTATATTTTTTAGCTTAGGCATGTCTTATAAAATATGGTTGTTAATGTACAATTTAAGCATAAAAACTGAGGAAAACAAGTTGTCTTTATAGAAGCTTTATTAAAAATAAAATTAGAGCATCTTTTTGGCTCTGAACAGGTAAAAAAAATCGTTACAAATAAGACTTTAGTATCTACACTTTTAACTAAGGATATTTTACATCCACCAGAATTATCTTAATAAATACTATAGGTGTAAGTGCTTAAAAAGCCTTACCCGAGATAGTTAGTTTATCAAACTCATTTATTCCAATTAATTTTTTAAGAGTATAACCACATAAAAGAATAGTGGTTATACTAATATTCTGTAGTTTATAATATTCAAAAAAAATGAAAAAGTATATAGTACCAGTTGTAGCGTTATTAAGTTTAGTTTCAGTCTCATGTTCTAGCGATGATGACGGAATGAGTGAAGAAAAATTAGAAGGCACGGGAGAAGTTTCTCTTACGTT
>ENA-ORXM01002894-ORXM01002894.1-marine-metagenome-genome-assembly--contig:-NODE-2894-length-18539-cov-28.429043_pt1 | contig 18539 bp, 15 predicted proteins | sample MGYA00237867_ERZ511480 | MGnify/ENA primary metagenome ERZ511480 (study PRJEB26309, sample SAMN06266103) | marine metagenome | isolation source: Algal blade | place: United Kingdom:Sidmouth, United...
TTAGATTTCGTCTGGAACTTGAAATCTGTGCCTAAATTGTTTTTAGTTCCCACACAAACCTGCATTTTGAATGGTAATGGGTATAAATTACTTATTAGTTGGAGAATTTTGGCGAAATATCTTCTGGAGCCGATATGTAGCCTTGATAACCATCGGCTCTTAAAGAGCTAAAACTATTGAGTTGGGTTTGGTCTTCAATTCCAGTAATAATAACGTTAATTGATAAGCCTTTAGCTACACTTATTAACGCACGACATAATTCATTATTTTGATTTGATTTTGTATAAAAGGCAAAAGACTGATCTAACTTTATGTAGTTAGGCTGTAATTTTTGTAAATAATCGAGTGAACCAATTTGTCTGCCACAGTTATCAATGCCCACTTTTGCACCGGCTAACTTTATAATTTGCGTAATATGATCACATTGCTCGAATGATTGTATAAGAGCAAATTCAGGTATTTCAAATTGCATTTGGTTTACATGTGAAGACTTTTTCAAAAAGTTTTCCAGCCACAAAGCAAAGCCAGCATCAAGTAAGCTTTCTTGTGTTAAATTTATAGCGACTGGTTGCGGTGATAGCCCTAAAATATTTTGTTTTTCGATGGTTTCTAATAAGCATTTATCAAGTTGACAACCTAATGATAATAATTCTATAAAGGGCATAAACTCTGCTGCACTAATTATTTGTTCATCAATGTGTAATCGACAATAAACTTCCCGTTGAATAGTCTCATTTGTTTTCATGCTGCAAACTTTTTGCCACTGAAAAACAAATTGATTGTTATTAATGGCATTTTCTAATTTATTGCGCCACTGTTGCCGACTATATTTTTGCGTTTGTTTAGTATCTATCCAATGGCTAATTTTGTTTTTTAGGATCGCTTGTTGTATGGCGTTATCGGTTTGAGACATAAGGTCAGAGGGTTGCATGTTCTCAATGCGCTGACTAATACCTAAATAAAAATTATGATTAGGTAAACAACCTGCTTTAGTTATTTCTTGGTTGATTATTCGAATAAGGTTTTGTAAGTACTGCTCAATGTGATGATGTTCGGCTTTGGTGATCAAAAAAGCAAATTCTGTATTAGCAATTCGAGCAATAATGCTATCAGCAATTAAAGGCAGCTCTGTGTTTAAACGTTGAGCAAGCACACGGATAATTTCATCTCGTCCTTGGTAGCCATACTTACTGTAAACCTCTTCAAGCCAATCAAATTTAGCTAAAATAAGCCCACCATAACCTGGTTCATTTAGCCAATTGTGCATTTGGGCTGATAAATATTGGCGATTGGCGAGTTGAGATACATGGTCAATGAGTTTATCTTCTTTAAGCTCACTGACTTCTTGATCTAACGTGGTAAACACTTGTTTAAGCTGTTGTGACATGGAGTTGATTGCGACAACTAATGTTTTTAACTCTGTTGTTTTAGGTAGTTCAATATCGTGACCAAACTTTTGCTGAGCTATTGCTTTAGTTTGTACTACAACGCCGTTTAAGGGTTTTAGAATACGGTTGAGCCTGATCCTAAGGGCAAAAATAGCAATAATAAAGAGTAGCGATAAGATCATAATGGTGTCATTCATTACCCGCCACAATTCTTGATAACCGTGCGCTGGATTACCTTCAATTTCAAGTGTTGCTAGTTGCATCCATCCCGAAGTGATCACCGTTTCTTTTTTTTGACTCTCAAATAACTCTAAATTAATAAGCCACTGAGGTACGCCTTCAATAACAATGGGGTTTTCCCAAACTTGCTGTTTACCATCAACTAACCAAGTTAAGGTCACTTTACGATAGAAGCCGCCTTCAAAAATTACGTTAACTAAGGTTTCAGCCGACACCATATCGCCGGTTTCAACGTGGGGTTGTAGCATTAAACCTAATGAGGTGATGGTATTATTAAGGTCAGATTTTATTTGCTGACTCATAAACTCTTTGGCTTGGTTAAACTGAAAGTACACTAAGCTGATCATTACTAAGAGGAATAGCCCAAATAATAGTGAGTTTATTTGTCTAAATAAGGTCATGGCTTTAAAACTCCAGCTTTAGCTTAGGTTGTTTTAGGGTTGAGGCATGTATACGTTGTCGTAGATCCTGCCAACGTTTTAGGCGTGAAGAATTTCCACTTAATACGCCTCGCCCTTTCTCTTTGTTTAGCCATAACTGACTACCGTTAAAGCTGTATATTGGTACCAGATCATTACGTTGTGTCGCAGGTTTTATTAATCCGTTGATGTTATCTAAAATTAGCGGCACGGCGCTGGGTGTTTCATAATAAGCTAACACCATATGGTATTGATTAAGCTGTGTGGCTTTAACCATGGTGATTTTCATTTTATCGTCAGGGATACCAAGTTCTAGCAAGGTAAAGTATTTTGCAATAGAGTAGTCTTCACAGTCACCGCCATTCACCCCTATAAATTCTACTGGGGTTGCCCAGTAATTTTTTACACCCCAAAGTTTTATATCATCAATAAAATGAAACATATTAAAAAATTGGTTTACTTTGGTTAAGCGTTCTAATTCAGTATTTGCTGCGTTTTTTTTAATAAGTTTTAGCCACGCTTTCCCACGTTTAGCTGCTCGACTGCCGTAACTTTGTTCAAGAGCGCTGACAATTTTTTTACCATTTAAAGGCGAAGTAGGAGTCGCGTATAGCGTAGACAAAAATACTACGCTATAGAGTAATAGTTGAAATAACCTTGAAAATAAGGCGGCTAGAAAGCCGTTTTTTTTCATATTACTCTCAGGCTCATATTGCTATCAAACAACTACAAGCTTTGGTTAACGCTATAAATGGTCCATTTCATGTTGTCTATTTTCTTAACTTTGTTAACTTCCGCCATAATGCGTCGATTAGTTGCATGTGCTAATGCGGTGTTATCTGTACTCATTAATCGATCAAAGCCATAGCCCACAGACGTTACTCTTTGTTGATCAATATTGAAATCATTAACTAGCAACTGCGAAACGGCTTTAGCTCTATTTTCAGACAATATTTGATTCAGGGTTTTATCTCCTACATTGCTGGTATGCCCTTCAATAACTACACTTAAATCGTTATATCTTTTTAAAAAGTTCGCTAGTGCTTCAATTTTTCCATAAGCTGAACGAGGTATTTCATAAGAGTTGTTAGCAAATTTCACATCAATATTAAAAGGTTCTTCTAATGGAATTTGAGTGCCACATCCGTAGTTGTCGATACTTGCGCCAAGCATTGTATTTGCACATTGTTCTCGCGCTTCAATCACGCCATCACTATCATAATCATCGAGATTTTTTAATTGTTCAATGGGCGCTTCTATTACCACTAAAGGGGCTGCACATGAAGTAACAAAAACCAATGCGAATATCGTTATTGTTAATTTAATTGGGTTTAGGAAATTGTTATTCATTATTAGTACCTTCTTCATAATCATGCTCTCCTTGCCATGCGTTTGATCGGCTTACGCGTAATGAGTCAAGTAGTTGACCGGTAACATTAAGCAGGCGATAACGTGCACTTAATTCATTAAAATCAGCATCTAAATAGTCTTTTCTCGCTTGAAATAATTCGTTTTCAGTATCAAGCAAGTCAAGTAAGTTTCTTTGACCTAAACTAAATTGATCGTTGTAGGCTAATTGCGTTTCTTTTGAGGTAATAATATGTTGTTTAATATAGTTTTTTTGTAGCGCTAGCATTTCAAAAGCATTCCAAGCAAGATCGAAGCTTTCTGTTACTTGGCGGTGGGCACTATAATTTATTGCTCTTGCTTGGCTTACTTTGTAAGCTGCGCCTCGCTCTTGAGCAACATCTTTGCCACCTGAAAAAAAGTTATATTTTAAACGTAACATAGCGGTTACTTCATTGCGGTGTCCGCCCACATTAGCACCAAAACGATTTAAACCACTTTCACCATTAATATCATTGTATAAGTTTGCGCCTAGCTCAAAAGCTAACTCAGGGTAGTAGCTCGCTTTTACGCCTTGCTTATAAGCTTGCGCGGCTTTGATGTCTTGTCGTGCAGATTTAATAACAGGATGATGTGCTATCGCGAACGTTAAACCATCGCTTTTATCTTTAGGTAACATGTCTGCGTCAGGTACTGGGAGCACTAAATTTTTAGGTGGTGTATTGGTTAGGCGTATAAATTGTGCTCTAGCATCTAAATTGTTATTACGTGCAGAAATTAAATTAGATTGAGCGCGAGATAAACGACCAGTCACTTGTGATAAGTCAGCCACGCTACCTAACCCTGAATCGGTGCGCTCTTTAATGCGTTCATATATTTCTTGATGCGAGGCAACGTTTTTTTCAGCTAAGATGATAAGTTGCTCGGTTTTTATATAATTTAAATAAACTTTGCTCACTTCTAAAGCTAAGTCTTCGGCTGTTGCCATTAGTGTCCACTTTTCTGCGTGGGCTTCATGTGTGGTACGGTCTACTTCACTACTGGTGAGCATACCATCAAAAATTACTTGCCTAAGGCTAATACCAAATTCGCCACGTTTTAGTTCAGTTTCTCCGTCGTTAAAACCTAATGAGCTTCTTCTATTACCTGGGCTGTCGGTGTATTCATATCCGTAGCCAGCAGTTAAGTCTATTGTTGGTAAATAACCTGCTGATGCACGGTTAACATCTTCTTCTTTGGATTTAAATAGTGCAAAAGATTGACGAATATTAGGGTGAGAATCTAACGCTTGCGCTACTGCGGCCTCTAAACTTTGCGCATTTATTTGCATGGAGCAAAATGAGGTAAACCCTATTATGCTGATGAACCCTAGTCTTCTTATGTTTTGTGTGTTTATTTTCATAAAAAATTCCGTGTATTTAGTTGTCACTTAACGTTCTCGCAATGCCGATTGCTTGGCTCGCAATAGAGGATTTAGTATGTATTCTAATATAGTACGTTTTCCGGTTATTACATCAACGTTGGTCATCATTCCAGGAATAATGGGCATATCTTCATTATTACTATTTTTGATGCTTGAGGCATCTGTGATCACTCTTATTAGATAAAAGCTGTTACCTTCTTTATCTTGTGTTGTGTCTGCACTAATGTGAGTTACTTTACCACTAAGCCCACCATACTTTGCAAAGTCATAAGCCGTTATTTTTACTATGGCAGGTAATCCAGGATAAATAAAACCAATGTCTCGAGGTTGTATTTTTGCCTCAACCATTAGCATATCTTCTGTGGGGACAATTTCTGCTATGGTTTCACCTGATTTTACAACACCACCTAAGGTATTTATATGTATAGTTTTTATAGTGCCTACAACCGGTGAAACTATGAGCGCTTTTGTAACTTTGTCTTGCGCGCCTACTTGTGATTCATTAATGCGCGATAATTTATTTTGCAACTCATTAAGCTTAGCTCGTGCATCAGCGCGATAAGTGAGTGCGGTTTCACGACGTTTTAGTATTGACTCTTGAAAAGAAGATTTAAGTTTTGGTAGCAGTAAACGAATACCACTTAATTCACCTTTTAGTTCATTCACGCTACGTTCTAGCTTGTAGAGCTCTATTTTGGAAACTATATTTTTTTCAGCTAAGGGTCGAGTTAAATTTAATTCTTTTATTGCTAAGCCATAACTAATCTCAGTTGTTGTTATTTTAGAATCTAACTCAGCAACTTCTTGTTCACGTTGTTGAATTTGTTGACCTTGGATCGCTAATTGGTTAATTAAGTTGTCTAATCTACCTGAGTATTCGTCTTGTTGGCGCTTTACCATAAAAGCGGCATTTTTATTTAAATCTTCAGGGTATTCGGGGACGTTTTTTTCAAGATCTATTTGATGTTTCCAATTGTCGTTTGTACCAATTATGATGCTTGAAAGTTCAGCCCTTAAACGAATAATATTCGCACGTAAACTATCAACTTCTTGTTTTTGTTCGGCAAAATCCGAACGAAAACGAGTATCGTCTATTCTAGCAATGGGCTGACCTTTGGTAACTTGCATGCCTTCTTGTACAAAAAGCTTTTGTAATATACCGCCATCTAAACTTTGAATTATTTGCACTTGAGATGAAGGGATCACTTTACCTAAACCTGAAGTTACTTGGTCTAATGCCGCAAAATTTGACCAAACGATAAAACTGAACACTAGGCCTGCCATCGCCCATATGGTTAATCGATGTAAACTGGGGACTTCGGTTAACATAGCTCCGTATACATCATCTGCCATTTCTTGATCTTTTTGGCTTACTTTCAAAGTGAAACCTCCTGATCTATTTTTCCACTTTGTAGCTGTTGCAATACGGTGTCTTTAGGTCCATCAATAACTAACTTACCGTTTTCTAATATAATAATTCGATCAACCAAATGCAATAAATCCATTTTATGGGTTATTAGTAGTAGCGTTTTTTCTTTAGCGGTTGCTGATATAGATTGTATAAATTGTTTTTCTGCCCGAGCATCCAAACTTGCAGTTGGTTCATCTAATAAGAGTATTTGAGGTGTATTTAAAATGGCTCTAGCCAATGCTATACATTGTCGTTGACCACGAGATAAAGCAATACCATTTTCACCTACTTGGCGATCAAGCCCCAAAGCTTCTTGATCGGTAAAGGCACTTACGCCTGAAAGTTGTACGGCTCTAATAAGTTGGTATTCTGTTATTTGTCGGGTACCAAACAAGATGTTATCGCGAATGGTGCCATGAAATAGAGTAATATCTTGAGGCAAATATCCAAAGTTTCTGCGTAAGTCGCTAGGGTGTATTTGTTGATGGTTTAAGCCATCAAAACGTATATTGCCTGAGGTGGTTTGATAAAGCCCTAATAATAATTTTGCTAATGTAGTTTTACCTGAACCATTGCGGCCAACAATGGCAATTTTCTCACCTTGTTTGATATTGATAGACATAGGTTGTAAAGCGCTAACGTCTGTATTGGGGTATTTAAAGGCTATATTTTCTGCAATTATGTTACCTGATAATTTTGTTCTGCTGGCCAAGTGAGCCTTGTCTTCAAATTCTCCTTCTTGCTCCATTAAAGTGTCTAGCTGGCGTAATGCGCTAATGGTTTGGTTTGAACGAGTCATTAAACCGGCAAGTTTAGCTATTGGGGATATGGCTCTGCCAGTGAGCATTACGGCGGCAATAATTCCGCCCATAGATATAATATTATCTGAAACACGATATACCCCTAAAACTACAACTCCAACAACAGAAATTTGTAATATAAAGCTGGCAAAGTTAATAACAGAATTTGTAATAACTTTTGATTTAAATAACCAAGTGGAAGTATGCCCAATCATTTGTTGCCAAGCATTTTGTACAATACCTTCAGCTCCGTTGGCTTTGATCGATTCTATTGCGCTAAGGCATTCAATGAGGTGCCCGTGGCGTAAGCCTGAAAATTTATTACTTTCTTCAATTGCCGCCCGTAGTTTGGGTTGTTTTATAATGGTGTAAGCAATAATTAGTATGGAAGCAATAATAGGAAATAACACTAAATCACCGGCTACTAACCAGATACAAAACATAAACAAGCAAGCAAAGGGTAAGTCAACTAAAGCGGTAATAGTCGCTGACGATAAAAATTCTCTAACGTTGTCAAATTCGCTGAGTTGTTTTGCCATTCCACCCACACTAGGCGAGCGCTTTTCGAGCGGTATACCAATAACCTTAGCAAATAACTTAGAAGAGACTTCAACATCAATTTTTTTACCAGCAACATCAATCAAATACCCCCGTAATTGTTTTAATATAAAGTCAAATATGTAAGCTATACCTGCTCCAATCGCAAGTACCCATAAGGATTCAAAAGCTAAGTTAGGTACGACTTTGTCATAAATATTCATAACAAAAAGTGGTGAGACGAGTGCAAATATATTAACCATGATTGAAGCTATAATTACATCACGATATATGGGGGCTGCACGTTTAAGGTGTTGTAGTAACCAATGTTTAGTGGAGTCGTTAACATGAACATCAAAATTTCTATCGCCACGATATTGCTGTTTAACTAAAAATAAATAACCAACAAAATTTGATTCTAATTCTTCTATGGTTAGCCGTTCTTCTCCGCCGGTTTCAGGCAAGGTAACAATGGCTTTATTTTCTTCTAAATTAATTTCTTGTAAAACGCAGGCCTTTTTGTCTTTTAGCATTAAAATACAAGGCAACAGCATTGATGGCAATTCATTCAAACCTTTACGGACTAACTTGGCACTAAGCCCAGCCCGTGAAGCTGCTTGAGGTAAAAGTTCAGGAGTAATGTTGTTACTTGAAAGTGGTAAACCAGCAATTAAAGCCTCTGCCGAGCAAGGATTACCAAAATGTTCGCTTAGTTGCACTAAACTATCCAGCAATGGATCTGATGCTAATCTTTGAGAAGCATTAACAGACCATTGCATTGAGGGTTCTGCGGTGGGTTGCACTAAGTTACAGTTCCTTAAAGTTTAAGCAGCAAAAAATAGCTCTGGCTATTACTAGTTTGCTGCCTAAATTATTATGATGAATCAAGCCGAATAAAACGCGTTATAAAAGTTCATTAGAGTCTAACTCAATATGCGGAACGGTTGATGGTGCACTGTTATCACTAATAATAGTTGCTCCTTCATTTAGTAAACCATTTGTTATTTGTTGGTTTAAAGCTAAGGTATCTTTTTCTAATACTATTTGTTCTTTTGATATTTCAAATGTATTGTTTTCACGGGTTGAGTCTACTGTTTTTTCATCATTATTAAATGATAAAAGTTGGTCAATACTATGGGTACTAGTTTCACCAATAAAATCATCTAAATTAAAATCAATCGCGTCAGTATCGCTTGAATTAATTGGCCCGTTTTCTGGTAAGTTAGATATATCAATAGCACTAACTTTTTGTAATGTTGATGTATCAATAGTACTTGATTTATTGAGCGAAATCTCAGATACATCATTGATGTCGTTAAAAAATAAAGGAGCCACTACAGGGGTTGGGGCAGCATTAGGTACACTAATGTTTATTGTTAATGTTGTTGTGTCAGTTTCAGGTTTGATAGTATCACCATCTTGAATCGTATAAGATAATGTATCACGGACATTGGTTAAGGGCATATCCATACCGTCTTTAGTCGCATAAAGATAATAACCGGTATTATTAATAGTAAATGTTCCAAAATCTGCTTCTATGGTGAAAGAGGTATTAATGGCATCAAATACATAGTCTATTCCGCCATAAGTTACTTTAACAAGGGTTACGGTACCATCAGCAGAGGTATCATCTACATCACCAGAGCTACCCAAACTTAATACATTACCTTTTACGCGACTAAATCTAGCGTTACCATCCGTATTTTCATTCAATTTAATGTAATTGTTATCTGCAAAGGCGATAGGGGCGGTATCAACTACGTTTATAATTACTGTTGCTGTATCGGTATCAGATCCATCACTTAATGTATAATTAAAGCTTGGAGAGATCGAGCCAAGCGTAAAGCCACTATTGTTATAACTAAAATCACCTTGAGCATTAATTCGCAATATACCATCTTGAATTGCTATAGTGGCGTAACCATCGTCAGATGGATCAAATACCAAATTAGCCCCATTTACTTGGGTAATAGTTAATGTAGCACCATCGCCACCGTCTGAATCAACGACACCATCACCGTCATTATGCGAAATCACATTCCCCGACACTGTTTCACCTTCGTTCACAGCAAATGTATCATTTTCAGCTAAAGGAGGTAGATTCACTGACGGCGTAACCGAAATATTCAAGGTTGACGTGTCGGTATTCACGCCATCTGAAATGGTATAAACCACTTCTGGCACAGCGCCGTTATAATCAGGAGCAGGTACAAAAGTGTAGCTACCGTCAGGATTAATGGTTAATTCACCTTCGGCAAGTGTAGCGGTTGTGCCCGTACCAGCTGGGTCAACAGTAAACACCGTACCGCCAATAGTAAATTCAGTAATAACCGGTGTACCGTCAGCACTTGAGGCGTTAGTGAGCAGGTTACCTGAAACGTTAGTGTCCTCAGCGGTAGTGACAACTTCATTTGCATCAACTAAATCTGAGACGGGCGTAACCGAGATATTCAAGGTTGACGTATCGGTATTCACCCCATCTGAAATGGTATAAATCACTTCTGGCACTGTGCCGTTATAATCAGGAGCAGGTACAAAAGTGTAGCTACCGTCAGGGTTAATGGTTAATTCACCTTCGGCAAGGGTAGCGGTCGTGCCGGCAGTAAACACCGTACCGCCAATAGTAAATTCAGTAATAACCGGTGTGCCGTCAGCACTTGAGGCGTTCGTTAATAAATTACCTGAAACGTTAGTGTCCTCAGCGGTAGTCACAACTTCGTTTGCATCAACTAAATCTGAACTTGGAACACCTGCAAAGGTTGCCGCGTTATTTAAAGGGTCAGGCTGGGTAGGGGGCAAAAAAGTGCTGTCAAATCCCGTGGTATCGTAACCTGCCTGCGCAAGTGTTTCATCTGCAATTCGATCAAGTCGGTTAAAGCTAAAGCCACCATTACTTAATGTAAGGCCAGCTGCAGTATCTGGTAACTCAATATCTTCACCTGACTCTATAAGCGCTTGGATATCTTCAATACTAGTGATGGATTGATTAGCGGTGTTAATTATTTCTTCAGGGTTTATTACATTATCACCGAGTAAGTTCTCAACAGTTAAAGGTGACTCTGAATTATCTAGTTTATAAGTGATCTTTTGCTGACTACCATCATCGAAAGCCAGTACAATTTCACTACCTTCTGAGAGTAAAATCATAGTTGCAGGTGTAATTTCATCGCCTATATTTAATTGAATATCAATATTCGAGTTGGTACTAACCATTCCCTTTATGTCTATAATATTGGCATTTTGTTGAACTACAAAATTTTCCATGATTTATATTCCTAAAAATTCGTTAATTTGGTGTTAACAGGTATATCGAAGGTAGCTGAATGGTGAAAAAATAATTATATTAATTTAAATCGAAATTTTTATTAATCTAATTAAATCAAAGCACTACATGTAAGTGGGATTAGGTAATTACAGCTACTCTACTTTAACTATAGCAGTATATGAGTAACTCATCTAAATTTTACTTAAAAGTTAATATACAAAGAAATAAGAAGATATTTTTAGAGTGATGAAGGCGGTGGCGTAGTATTTGATAAAAAATAACCGCTGAATTATATATTTCAATAAAGATGTAAATTTTTTATGGATTTTAAAGCGATAATTTTTTTAAAAAATCGGTAATATCTAATAATATTACCGATTTAAATTATGTGATCTAATCTATTTAATGAGGCGTTTTTTAAAGCCACGTAAACTTAAACCGATTAAAAATAAAGAAAATATAGCGATTGAAGAAGGTTCTGGTACATCAGTAACTCTTTTAAATACATAATTGATATAGTCGCCACTAAATGCTCTATCATCAATCCAAGCAGACACATCAGTTGTATTATCATAAAGGTTATCACCGTTAACGTCTGCAGTAACATTTTCTGAAAGTCTTGAAACCGCTGCTATGGAACCATCATACCAAGCTAAGTGATTAACAACATTGTCACCAGCGCTAATTGATGTCATATCGAACGCCGGTAAAAATGCAGAAATAGCTAAGTTATTTGTATTATCATCCAAAAAATATGCTGCAGCTTCTAAACCATTAACAGGCTTAGCGTTTCTCCAGTTAGGTGAGGCTTCACCTTTGGGGTTGTTATTACCTACTAAGTCGAAAAGGGTTACATATTCCCAGCGCTCTCCATCACCATCTAAGTATATATCACCAGTTATCAAATTAGCATTTGCACTAATCGTTGAAAATAAAACAAAAATGCTTAGAGTAACCTTTAATAGAGTTGAGTTTATTAATTTAGAATTCATGTTACCTCTCAGTTCTCCGAATATTGGAGAATTATTTAATACAATATATTCATTAAGTAGGATCTTAGCATAAAATGAGCCATAAAAATAAATCTTTATTTTAACAGTCACATAGAGTGCACTTGATTTACAAAGTTCAATGGGAATGTAAAGGTTTTTGACAGTGTTATTTAATGGTCTGTTACGGATTAGTTAACTTGGTGTTACTTGTATTGTTTATACCCGTTACCATTCAAGATGCAGGTTTCAGTGGGAACTAAACTTAATAACGTCGCATAAATCGTTTTAGACCCATCGAAGAAGCACTTGAGCGTTTATTCCTTTAAAAGATGACTTCGTCGTTAATGCTTTTTACAAGGGAACAACCATTGCAATAAAGCACTGCCTTGAATTACTAACTATAAACATTGATGCTCAAGTGCTCTGAAATATACATTTTAATTGGTAACGGATATATATCTGATGACTATCAAGATGTTTATTTTAGAGCACTAACAATAACAGGGGTATATGGCATTATCTAAACTTGCAGTAGTATTTGATCTTTGCCATTATCATTAAATAATTAAGGTTTACACAGCCAGCCCACAGGCCACGCCGCAGCTCCACGCAAACTGAAAGTTATATCCTCCCAACCAACCGGTTACGTCAATTACTTCGCCAATAAAATAAAGTCCTTTCACTTTTTTCGCTTCGAATGTTTTTGAACTTAATTCATCAGTATCAATACCTCCTAAGGTAACTTCGGCAGTTCTGTAACCTTCGGTGCCATTGGGTTTTATTTGCCAGTTTTGTAGGTAATTACTTAACTGGATTATTTCGTTTTTATCGAGTTGGTTAATGTTTTTATCAATAATTTCATGTTGGCTTACCATCGCTTCAATAAAGCTTTTTGGTAGTATGGTAGCAAGCATGTTTTTAAGAGATTTTTTTGGGTTGCTTTCACGCCATTCATCTACCAATTTTTCAATATTAATTTCGGGAAGTAAGTTAATACTTACATACTCTCCTGAATTCCAAAATGAAGATATTTGTAAAATAGCAGGGCCAGATAACCCACGGTGAGTAAACAGGATATTTTCTTTAAAATTCACACCGCTTTCGCTAGTAACTTCGGTTAAAATACTTATACCTGAAAGCCCGTTAAAGCGTTCTTTGTCGTGTTCATGCAAGGTAAAAGGAACTAATGCTGCTGCTGTTGGCAGTACGTTTAAACCAAACTGCTGGGCAATTTTATAGCCTATTGGTGTCGCGCCAAGTTTTGGCATGGTTAAACCACCGCTGGCAATTACTAAGGCTTCACATTCATAGCTACCATTATTGGTTTCAATCTTGTAGCCCAAGTCAGTTTTATTTACTTGAATTACTTCGCTACGTAACGCAATTTTTACACCTGCCCATTCACATTCAGTCGTCAAAATGTCAACAATGTCTTGTGCGCTGTTATCGCAAAATAATTGCCCTAGGGTTTTATGGTGGTACTGCAAACCATGGCGTTCAACGAGTTCTATAAAGTCTTGCGCGGTATAGCGGCTTAGTGCGGACTTTACAAAATGTGAGTTTTGGCAGAGGTAATTTTCTGGTTTTGCGCCTTCGTTAGTGAAGTTACAGCGGCCACCACCTGAAATGAGAATTTTACGACCGGGTTTTTTACCCATATCTAATACGGTTACGCTTTTACCACGATAGCCTGCTTGTGCCGCGCACATTAATCCTGCAGCGCCTGCGCCAATAATAAGGACATCAGTAATGATCAAAATTCAGCTCAATTAAATATTCAAAACAGTGTGAATAATATTATACATTGATATGGTCTTAGAATGCAGAATTCCACAGGAATTACTAAGTTAATTGGGAAGATTTTTAAATTGCAAGAATGGTGCAGATCACAACAAATAGTTATAAATCCGTTACCAATCAAGATGCTCGTTTCAGAGCGCGTGAGTGTCAATATATATAGTAAGTAATTTAAGGCAATACTTTGTTGTAATGGTTGTTCCCTTATAAAAAGTATTGTTGATGAAGTCATCTTTTAAAGGAATAAACGCTCCCCCCTGAAACCTGCATCTTGAATGGTAACGGGTATAATAATTGATAACCCAATTCAGTATTTTAAATCATATAAAGTGAATTAAACAGCTTGTCATCATGCTTGATGTAATCAGATGTATCAGTTTTGTGAATAATTGTAATTTTTACCCCTAATTTTATTTTTTTTAAGCAATATATGTGCTTCAAAAGCAGAATTTAAATTTTATCAGTAGTAACAATTATTTATACAAATAAAAGGGCGAATAATGTATTTTTTTAATAGAATAAGCTTTAATGCAAAACAAACAGTTGCCATGGCTATAATCAGCATGTTTATGTTAACGGCCTGTGGTTCCAGTAAAGAAGAAGATAAAAAAACAACAAACAACTTAAGTGTTATAAAATTTTATAATGCTTCAAAAGACTCACCTGCTATTTTTTTTACTGTAGACGAAAATTTAGAAGATAATAAAAAAGATCAAGTTGAAATCACCTTTAAAGGCATTGAATATACACAAGCTAATAAAAATTATGAAATTAAACCTAATAACTATTTTTATGAAGTTGCTTGGCAAAATAATGATAGTAATGAACGAAAAAATTTAAAAGTTTTTGATGAAGGTAGTTTTACTGTAAATGCAAATGCTATGCAATTAGTAGTACTGAGTAATAGCATAGCTACACCTAAGTTAAATTTTTATAACATTCCAATTTTAGACAATAAAGATGATAAAGAAAATAAACGTTTTAATCTTCGTATATTAAATACACACACGAATACAGAAGGTATAGATGTTTATATATCTAACAATAATGAAACCTTTAATGAAGCAAAATTAATAGGTGAGTATAGTTATACTGAGCTTTCGGAAAATAAAAAATTTAACCAAGGCAGCTATATTTTTTATATCACTAAAGCCGGTCAAAAAAGTGTGCTGTTTAAATCAAAAGCCGTAAAATATGAATATCCTGCACAATACACAATGGTCGTTCGTGAAAATTTCGGTGCGGGTTCATCTCCTTATGCAATAGATAAAGTTGCCAATTCATTTACCAAAGCTTATTTAGATGCTGATGCAGTAGCTAAATTTAGTGCCTATAATGCGATAAAAACTCATACTTTATTACCTAGTTATAATAACAAAGTAGATATTGATATTAGAGGTATTCATCAAAATAGAAATTTGCTTGCTTTAGAAAAAAATAACTTAAGCGAGCTGCTGATATTAAATAATGGTGATTACAGTATTGATATTAAAGCAAGTGAAAAAGATACTTATTTACTTAGGAATCATTTACTCAGTTTGGATGAAAACAGCTCTAAAACATTCTTTTTTTACCTTACAGAAAATGAGATAGATACAAATGATGACGGAAAATTTGATGATATAGCGGTGAAAGTAAATTCTTTGATTGTTAATAACAGCGCTAGAAAAAACCTTTATGATCACACCATATCGATTATTAATTTGATCGAAGACAAAGAATTTAAAGTTATAAAATTCTATTTTGTTAGGGATAACGAAACAATATCAAGTGCATCACTTACCAAATCAGTAGAATATGCTAAGGCAGACTCAGTTGTTTTACGTAATAATACTTATCAGGTATATGCCATTGCAGAGGTAGACGGAAGTAGTATTATTTTATCAAGTTTTGAAATAATAATTGATGAAAAATCGAATAACATGTTTATGGTGGTCGAAACTAATGTCGACACAGTATCAGGGTATAAAATAAATATTATTAATCAAAGCAAATAAAGATGTAAGGTAAAAGCTCCATCTTCGAAGGCTATAAAATAATTTATGACGCTCGTTAATTTAGTCATTGAGCTACGGGTATAAACTTAATAATTTGTCTACTTCCCTGTCAAAATTGTATCTTAAGTGATTAAGGGGAAAAACAAAAAAAGGAGCTAATATAGCTCCTTTTTGATATCACAAACTAATCTATTTAAATTGCAAAATAGCTAAGTCAGCCACTATCCCTAGGCGTTGGCTGGCGACATGATGCTAGGTGAAGTGCCAGTTTTGGCCATTTCTGCTAAATCCTTGTCAACAAAGAATAACGCGTGTCCGTCATGACCAACTAAGCTAATTTTATCTAATATGCTTTTAAATAAAGTTTCTTCTTCATGCTGCTCTGCTACATACCATTGTAAAAAGTTAAATGTTGAATAGTCTTGGCTAGTAAAAGCCTCATGAGCTAACAAATTAATACGCTCTGTAATTAAACACTCATGTTTATAAGTTTTTTGAAATAAATCAGCTAATGATTCAAAGTTATGCGGTGGTGCATCAATAGCACCCAAAATGGGTAATGCACCCGTTTCACTCACGTAAGTAAATAAACGAGTCATGTGATCCATTTCTTCGTTGGCATGTTTACGCATAAATTGCGCGGCACCTTCAAAGCCTTTTTCTTCACACCAAGCACTCATTTGTAAATAGAGGTTTGAAGAATAAAATTCTAAATTAATTTGAGTATTGAGTTTTTCAATCATTGAAGCTTTTAGCATGATATTTCTCTTAAATATAAATTTGAAAAGAGTATGCTTGATTAATACTAAAAAATCAAGAAAAAAGAAATAAAAACCATTTAAAAACAGTAGCTTATAATGGTAATGGTTTTTATTTCTTTTACTAACATGAATAGTATTAGTCGTTTATAAACTTGCTAGAACAGTTTCGGCTTTACTCACCTCAAATTCTTTTGGTTTTTCAACAAGTAATGTTGTTACAACGACATTATCAATAACCATGGCATAACGTTGAGAGCGAATCCCGCCAAAAGCCGCTGTATCTTTTTCTAACCCTAGAAGTTTAGTATAACTACCGTTACCATCTCCTAACATTGTAATATGTTCGGCGTTACTTGCTTTACCCCAAGCATCCATAACAAAAGCATCGTTAACCGATAAACACATGATTTGGTCGATGCCTTTTTCTTGTAATTGGTCAGCCAATACTACGTATCCCGGCAAGTGCGAAACCGAACAAGTTGGTGTAAAAGCACCAGGCACAGCAAATAAAACGACCTTTTTATTAGCAAACAGTGTTTCGGTATTGTGTGTGATCATTCCATCGCTGGTTAATTCTTGTAGTTCACCGGTTGGCATTTTTTCATTTTGCTTGATCATGGTAAGTCCTTATTGAAGTAAAGTTATATAATGTTATGAAAAGTGTTGTTCACAATATACCTGTTACCAATCAAGAAGCCCGTTTCAGAGCGTATGAGCGATATCAGTTCAAAGCAATACTTTATTACTTTATTGCAATGGTTGCTCCCTTGTAAAAGCATTAACGACGAAGTCATTTTTTAAAAGATTAAACGCTCAAGCGTTTCTTTGATGGGTTTAAAAACGATTTATGCAGCGTTCTTAAGTTTAATCAGGTTCACCATGGATGTAGACCTTAGATTACTTCTGAAACTTGAAATCTGTGCCTAAATTGTTTTTAACTCCTATTGAAACCAGCACTTTGAACGGTAACGAGTATAAAATTATTTTACATATTGAATTCGGTTAACGTTGTTTTGATTAAATAATATTAGAATATAGTTAGTTAATTTGGCAATGGCAGCTTAGTGGGCTTACAAAGCACACCTTTTTCGTGCGCAGCTCTTGCACAATCTTTACAAAGAAAGCGAGGTTTATCAACAATACTGGCTAATTCTACAAGTCCTTTTTCAATTTCTCTCTTTTTCCATTTACACAAAGACTTACTCATTGTTCTAACCTTACCTCATTATTGTGTTCATTTTACTTATCATTATATCTACCCATCATATTTATTGATCAGATAATGAGACCGCTTTTTAATTGTATAATTTTAAGATAGCAACTACAGTATTTAAATACTTTATCTTTAAAATGTACACTCGGAGTTTACACATGAATAAGCCTGCGATCGATACCCAAAACGAAACAACACAATGGGTAAAGTTTAGTCTGAGTGGTGAAAGCTACGGTATTCGAGTATTAAAAGTACAAGAGATACAGCGCTACAGTGAAATTTCTCCTATTCCAGGTGCTCCTAGCTACGTTTTAGGTATTATAAATTTACGTGGTGACGTGATCAGTGTTTTAAATACTCGTGAAAAATTTGGTTTACCTGAATTAGAGGTAACAGACGATACCCGTATTGTGATTTTAGAAGTAGGAACACAAGTTATTGGTATTTTAGTTGATAGTGTTGCTGAGGTTATAAGTCTTCAAGAAAGCGATGTTGATGTAGCGCCAAATGTTGGTAATGATGAAACTGCAAAGTTTATTGATGGTGTTTCTAATAAGGGTGGTGAATTACTCATTTTATTAAATGCAGAAAAAATATTAAATGAAGAAGAGTGGCAAGACCTTAGCCACTTATAAAATTTCACTAACTCATCTTTCACATATACCCGTTACCATTCAAAATGCAGGTTTGTGTGGGAACTAAAAACAATTTAGGCACAGATTTCAAGTTCCATACGAAATCTAAGGACGACATCCCTGTATGCAAGGCATTAAGTTTATGTCATGATTATTCTTGGTAACTGCTCCTGCGTTACCCTAATGCTCTACTTCTACGGTGAACATGATTAAACTTAATAACGACGCGTAAATTGTTTTTTAGACCCATCGAAGAAGCGCTTGAGCGTTTATTCCTCTAAAAGATGACTTCATCGTTAATACTTTTTATAAGG
>ENA-ORXM01002895-ORXM01002895.1-marine-metagenome-genome-assembly--contig:-NODE-2895-length-18530-cov-9.403999_pt1 | contig 18530 bp, 14 predicted proteins | sample MGYA00237867_ERZ511480 | MGnify/ENA primary metagenome ERZ511480 (study PRJEB26309, sample SAMN06266103) | marine metagenome | isolation source: Algal blade | place: United Kingdom:Sidmouth, United...
GCCGGATTCAAAATCCGGTTCCTTTGGAGTGTCGGTTCAAGTCCGACCACCCGTACCATCGAAATTTCATATTGTTTGATGTTAGTCTCAATGCCATAGGAGCGCGCTAATGGGGCGTCTATGTCAATTCGCGAATTTATAGTTTTATTTGTGGTGTGCCTTATCTGGGGCCTGCATTTCATTGTTATGAAAGTCACGATTGGAGGGGCAGCAGACCCTCTTTTCTACGCGGCTCTGCGTATGAGCTTAGTCGCCGTATTAATGTTACCTTGGCTAAAATGGCATAAGGGCTTGATGCTACCTATCTTTGGGGCCGGTCTGGGATATGGCGCGTTAAATTATGCCTTTATGTTTCCGGCACTTGGTATGACGACAGCCTCAGCCGCAGCTATCACAATTGAGCTTTATGTTCCTTTTTCAATCATCCTTTCGGTTCTCGTCTTTAAAGATAAAATCGGCCTCTATAAACTCACCGGCATTATCTTGGCCTTTATCGGCGTTATTATCATCGCTACGGCAAAACCTGATGAAACAGCCGGGCCCTATTTCCTTTTGGGCATTATATTGATGGTCGGGGCGGCGATGAGCGAAGCCGTCGGTGCCATCTTGGTCAAGTTTGTAAAAGATGTCGGGCCTTTGCAATTGCTGGCTTGGTTTGCAGTTATTGGGTCTTGTGTGCTGTGGCCTCTGAGCTTGTTTTTGGAGGATAATCAACTCAGCGCCTTTGCGCCCGAAAACCGCAGGACTTTTCTGCTAGCGCTTGCCTATTCGACGTTACTAGTCTCCATCGTGGCGCATGGGTCTTATTATTGGCTGCTGCAGAGGCTACCGATTTATATCGTCTCCAGCACGGGATTGATGACAACCGTAATCGCCGTGATTGGCAGTGCGCTAATACTTGGCGAAGCGCTAACGCCGAACCTCATGATAGGCGGGGCTGTCACTTTGGGCGGTATTGGCCTAATTTTGGTTCGCAAGAAAAGCACGGCGGATAACCCCCTGCCGCCATTGCCTTAAGATTGCCTTTTTTAGGCCCTTTTGAAACCTAAAAATAAAGTTATTCAAGCCTTTCATAACAAAGGAGGCGACGATGCAACATTATCAATTTGAAAAATATGTCTTGGGCATCACTTTGCTGCTCTCTGCCCTCACCGCCATTATCGCGAGCTTATAATGGCTTGTCTTTCAGAAATTTAATCCCAGTATTCACGCCTAAGGCGAATTTAGATGCGTGGAAGGCCTTGGCGATAGCCCAGTTTGCCCTTAGTCTGGAGGTTTAGAGCCGGGCTGTCTGGCGATTTATGAGCCGATAGAGCAAGCCACGCGTGAACCTGCCCGTCACATTTTTTGCGAATTTTTCGCCTTATCACGACCCCGACCCGATATCGGATTTTTACGATGATTCTGCGCAGCGCGTTACCAGTATCATTGCGACCGTCTTAGGCGTTCATCTGGCCTTGTTTTTTATGATGTCGCCGCGCTTTGTCATGCCCGACTTAAAAGATGATCCGCCCGAAACTATTTCTGTTGAAATTGTCACGCTAGAAGAGCCGGAACCCGAAGCTGAGCCCGTCTTTGCTAAGCCCGTCATTAAAGCTCCGTCTGTAAAGCCCAAACCTAAACCAGCGCCCACGCCGGAGCCAGTGCCCCAGCCCGAACTGGAGCCGACCCCGGCACCGGCGGTGAGTAACGCGCCGCCGCCTCCGCCTGCCCCGCCAGCCGCTGAGCCCGTTATTGAACCCATCCCTGAGCCCGTTCCGCAAACGGTACAGGAACAGCCTGCGCAACAACCTGTTACTGAACCTTTGCCCGAACCCATAGTTCGGATTTATGATCCGCGTCCTCAAGCACAAGTCGAGCCTGAACCGCCTGCGCCCGCCCCTCAGCCTGTGGTCGAGATATTTGAGCCCACCCCGCCGCCTCCGCCTGAGCCGACTATTGTGCAAGACACCCTGCCGGATCTGCCCGCGCTCGAAGACTTACCGCCTTTACCTCAAGAAGAGGTCATCATTGAAGCGCCCTCGCAACCTGAACCGCCTCAAGAGGCCATGCCTGAAATAGCCGACTCAGGATATCTGCCGCCAACGCCCACAATCTTGGCCTCGGAAGAAGAAGCGGTCACGGAAGAAGAAATCGACGAGGCTGTGCCCGAAGAGCAGGTCGATAAGCAACTTGAGAAGCTCGAGATTAAGCGCCGGAAACGTATAGAAAAAGAAGCCCGTGAACAAGCTAGGCAAGAAGAGCGCTTGCGCAACCAAGAAGAAAAAGAGTTTCGCCGTCAACGCGAAGAGTTTGAACGCGAAGAACGCCGGGCCGAGCGCGAAGAACGCAAACAGGCTAAACGTGAAGCCGAAGCGCAGGATAAAGCCGCGCGAGATCAAGCCCGCCGTGAGCGTGAGGCCGCCAAAGAAGCCGCCCGTGAGGCGAAAGAGCGTGCCCGTGAGTTACGCCGCGCCGAACAAGACGCTCGTGAGAAAGAAGAAGACGCCAGAGAGGCCGCAGAAGATGCCCGCCGCGCTGCCGTACGCGCACAGCGCCGTGCGGACCGCGACGCCGCGAAGGATGCAGAAGAAGCAGCAAAAGATGCAGAGCGCGCCGCGCGCCGCCGCCAAAGGGATGCGGAACGTCAAGCCAGAGATGATGAGCGCCGCGCACGCGATGCCCAAAGAGAGGCTGATAAGCGCGCCCGCGATGCCGCCCGTGATGCCGAGCGCCGCGCCAGAGATGCACAGCGCGCCGAAGAGCGCCGCCGCGAAGAAACCGACCCCGGCGCCGGCGCGCCCGTTTCGTCTTTGCCGCAACGCTCAACAATTGCAGGCCCGCCAACAGGCGGCACGGGCACCCCGCCCCCAACAAGCGGAACGCGCCGCGGCGGTCCCGGCACCAAAGGGTGGACATTGGCCCCTGGCTCAAACACGAATTCACCCGGCGAAGGCTATGACGGCCTTGTGCTTGATATTCGCTGCCGCGAAGCCGAGAAGACGCATTTAGAATGTCCTGAATATCTGGCAAAATTCAGAGGCCGTAATGCCGCCGGTTTTGAGAGCTTTAACGGCATGGCAGGACGCGGCACAGATACTGGCCCTACGAGCTCCTCTCATATTGCTGGCGGCGGCGTGGTCGGCGGCGGCACATCGCAGCTGGGCCGTATTGGCGATAATTCCGTAAATGGCGGTGGGCCCTCTACCAGTGTTCTGGATGACCCGGCTAATAATTTTGACCGCACCTTCCCGGGTAAAGATTTTGACTATGGGCAAAATGACGGCAGACGCCTGCGTGACCTTTTAAGCGAGCCAGATGAAACTTACGGCGAACCTGAAGAACTCCCCAAACCGCCGGATGAATAATTACCCGCCCGCGTAATTTTCTGAAATGGTTTTGAGGCGCACCAAAGATTGATCAATTTGATCATCATACCAGCCTTGGCGTAATTTACTGCGCACGCGCTCCAGAAAAGGAAAGCCGCCGAGTTCAATTTCAGACTTCATCAAAACTGTCACGCTCTCGCCATCCGCGAGCGGCAGAATGGCATGGGTGGCTGTCGCATCACGGCCAGCCAAATTGACTTTAACTTGAACAAATTCACCAGGCTGACTTTGAATGATTTCCTGAGAGCCAAATGGATAAGCCCCTTCGCTACCTTGCCACGCCATGGTTTGGCCAATGCCTTCATCTGCGCCGCCATAGATAAGCTGCGCATCAGATATTTGCGCGTAAAGAGGAGACCACTGGCTGTAAGTTTCCAAATTATTCAAAATCGGAAAGACATCTTCGGGATAGGCGTCAACGTCAACGGAGCGCTCAATCAATTGAGTTGCAGGCATAAAAAACCCCGCCACGATAACGGCGCCAAAAATCAGGAAGATAACAAAAATTATCCGCAACAGCCATTTCATGAGTCCACATCTCCATCGCCCAGCTTTGAGGCGTCTCTATGAAGGGTCGCCTACGCGCCTGTCAATTCTAGCTTTAAGTGAAAAACAGCTTGAAAAGCTCAGGCGCGATAAATATATGGATGAAAATTAAATAATTGCACTTTATAAGTGTATTGCCTATAAGCTATTTTATGCGCTTCAAATTACGCTTATTTTTTATCGCCGCCGGTTTGGCTTTATGCCTCAACTCGCCTAGCCAAGGTGCGACTATCAGCCTCCCGCAAATTAAGCCGTCTCAAGAAATGACAGCGAGAGGTGTCTTGCGCGCGCGCGAATCCGCCGACATATCTGCGCCGATGTCCGCGCAGCTTTTAGATATGCCGCATAAGCCAGGGCAATATGTGGCCTCTGGCGCAGAGCTGGCAAGATTTGACTGCCGACAAGTTGAGGCTGAGCTTACGGCGCTCACACAAAAGCACCACACCTTACGCCTCAAATATGAGACGGCAGCTGAGCTTCATAAATATGGCGCGGCAGGTGAGCTTGAGTTAGCCCTCGCTAAATCCGATATGCAATATGCTTCAGCTCAAGCCAATATCGTGGAGATACGCCTCAAAGATTGCACAGTTTACGCGCCGTTCTCAGGTTACATCACGGCGCGCCATCACTCAGCCTTTGAAACGCCGCAAGCGGGGAACCTCCTTTATACGTTACAGCGCGCGGGCCGGCCGGAGCTATCTGTCATTGCGCCTGCGGCGTGGACAGACTGGCTGGAAAGCGGGTTTTTATTTGGATTTACGGTCGATGACACAGGCGAGGTCTTTGAGGCCAAAGTCATACGTCTGGGCATCACGGTTGACCCCATTAGCCAAACATTTGAAATCACAGCGCGCCCCACACGTACCCCCAAGGCGCGAGTAGGCATGAGCGGCGTGGCGAGGTTTGAGGCACCTTCATGAAAGCGCCCGTTTCGCCAACGCCTAAACAAACACACCTATCCGCCCTGCAAACATTATTGGCGATAGAGGGCGACGCTTTAAGTGCGCCTGATCTGATGACGCTTCGGCATATCGCCGTTAACCGCCCGCGGGAATTGATAGATATAGGCCATGTCTTTTGGGTCTCGCGGCGCGGCAAAAGCCTCTCATTGTCCGCAATGTCCTCACAACCCACATTAGACACAACAACACCTTTTGCGCAGTGGATGAGGCGGCAGCTTCGCCTGCGATTAGGTCCGCCCAATTCTAATGAGATTGTGACGTGGACATTTGGCGACAGCCAAGACGAAGTTTCCTTTACCTATCCCTTCACTCACGGGCTTTATGCGCCGTTCTCCCCAGACCCCCGAATGGGAGGGCTTGTCTTTACGCGTGAGCGAGAATTTACCGACGCCGAACGTCCGCTGATGAGACGCATGGCACAAATCTTCGGCGTGTCGGCCCTGGCGTTAGGACGTAAAGCCAGACCGCGGATAAGCTTAAGCAACCGCGCATCACTTTGGGCGGCAGCGGGCTCTATGGCTTTAGCAGCCTGCCTACCTGTTCCGATGACAAGCTTGGCCCCGGCTGAGATTGTAGCGGACAGCCCTTATATGGTGACCGCGCCTTTTGACGGGGTTATCGACGCTATGCTTGTCCCGCCCGGCACAGCTGTCACCCAAGGCACACCGCTTTTGAGCTTTGTCGATACGGCTTATCGTAATGAGTTAAGCTTGGCCAAGCAGGAGAAGTCCGTGGCTGAGGCCAAATTGCGCCATGCCTCTTTAAGCGCATTCATGAATGATAGCGCCAAACGGGATATTGCTGTCGCGCAGGCGGAAAAAGCGCTCGCCCAAGCCCGCCAAAATTACGCCAGCGAGCGCCTGTCAAAAACAACTTTATATGCGGCGCAATCCGGGCTTGCCCTTTATTCCGACAAGACGGATTGGACAGGCCGCCACGTCAGCACAGGTGAAGCTATTATTGAAATTGCCAATCCGTCTTCCGTCAGGCTCCGCCTTGATGTTCCGCTCACCCTAGGCGAGAGCCTGCATAACGGGGCCCGCATAAAACTATTTCTAGATAACAGCCCCTTAAAATCTTTTGACGCTGAATTAACATCCGCAGGATATTACCCGCAAACCCTGCCCAACGGACACATGGCTTACGAAGCTTATGGGCATTTGAACGTCGATGGTGGTCGGCCCTTGCCGCGAATAGGCACACGCGGCGTTGCGAAAATTTATGGCCGCACCGTGCCGTTAGGGTATTGGGTGTTCAGGCGGCCTATCACCATAACCCGTCAATCATTGGGTGTTTGATGTGAGCTCAGCTTCGCCCCTTCTGCCCCCGCTTCGCACAGAGCTTACTCTTCTCCCCGCGCCAAAAGGCGATGATGGAACGCCGCGATGGTTTCTTTTTGATCCTGTCAAAAATGCCTTTCATGTCCTCACGCGGCAAGCGGTTAATATTCTAAAAGACTGGCGAGAAGAGACACCTCAAGCCGCCCTTACACGCCTCAAAATATCTGACCCTGACAGCCCCGTAAATGAAGACACGCTCAAAGATATTGCGCAGTTTTTATACCAACATAATTTGACACAAGCGCCCCCTGCTGGGCAGGCTGGCATCTTTACGCGGCAAGAAGCAAAATCGAATAAACCGTTTCATGAGCGCGTCATGCATTCCTCTTTATTTTTCCGCATCCCTCTATTTGACCCGCATAAGTTTCTGACCACAGCAGCCCCCTTTGTGAGGTTCTTATTCAAACCGCAAAGCTGGATATGCATCGCACTCATAGGACTGCTCGGTTTGATATTTACAGCACGGCAATGGGATCAATTCTTAGCCACATTTATTTATTTCTTCACGCCGCAAGGCTTTCTCTTTTACGCGCTGACGCTGACAGGCGTTAAAATTTTACACGAGCTCGGCCATGCCTTTACCGCCCATTATTTTGGCGCGCGCGTTCCGATTATGGGCGTGGCGTTTCTTTTGATGTTTCCTGTGCTTTATACCGATACGACTGATGCGTGGCGGCTGACCTCTCGCCGAAAAAGAGCGCTGATAGATGCGGGCGGAATGATAGCTGAATTTGCAATAGCCTGTCTGGCTATTTTCCTGTGGAGTTTTCTGCCAGACGGCCCTGCGAGATCTGCCGCTTTCTTCACAGCCACGACCAGTTTCGGGCTCAGCCTCTTGGTCAATCTAAATCCGTGTATGCGGTTTGATGGTTATTATTTACTCGCAGATATTTTCGGTTTTCAAAATATGCAGGCCAGCGGTTTCAATCTAGGCCGCTGGAAATTACGAGAAACCCTCTGGGGACTAGGCCGTCCAAAACCATTCACTATGCCCCGCCATAAAGAGCGTATTCTCTTGACCTATGCCTATGTGACCTGGACCTACCGACTGTTCTTATTCACCGCCATAGGTCTATTTCTTTATCACATTTTACCCAAGCCATTTGGGAGTCTGTTCTTTATATTTATTATGATGTCTTTCATCGCGGCCCCGCTCTGGCGTGAGATTAAACATTGGCGGAGTCTCGGGAGAGCACTCCTCGCTAAACGCCGTGCCTACTTCACCCTCTTATTAGGCTGTGCCGCTTTATTTGCTTTTTTCTTCCCTTGGCAAATGCATATTACAGCTCCCGCTTTCATGCGGCCAGCTTTACAGACGGATATATTTCCCATGACGGCGGCGCGGATACACCACATTCACGTTCAAAACGGCGATGTCATTGTTAAAGGTGACATCTTGGTGAGCTTATCCTCAGAGGACTTGATTTACAGGCAAACCCAATCCCGGCTCAGAGCCGAGCGCTTAGACGCGCAAATTAATCAACAGGCCGCACAGCTCAATAACAGGCAATGGATATCTATTTGGCGAGAAGAACTTACTAAAGAGACAACACAGTTGCGGGCTATAGACGCCGATATCGCCAAGCTTACCCTCTATGCGCCGCATGACGGGATTATCACCGCGCTCCCTGCGCAGCTTCATGACGGGCGTTATATTCGTAAGACCGACCGCCTTATGCGGATATCCTCACCGCTCGCGCAGGACTTAATCGCCTTCCCCAAAGAAAAGGATATTCACCGTCTGTCAGAGCGCACAGCTTTTGTCTTTATCGGTGACGACCCACTCGCCCCTAAAATGACAGGCCGCATCACAGCTTTACCGCCGACAAGTCAAGCCGTGATTTCCGACAGACTTTTAACCTCTCTCGCAGGCGGGCCATTAGCGGTGAACGTCAATCAAAAAGACCAGCTTATTGCGCAGACGCCCGTTTTCAAACTGCGCGGCACGGCCACAAACGGCGAGTTTCTCAAACGGGCTCAACGCGGCATGGTTACGCTTAAGGCCAGCCCGCAAAGCCCTGCCTCTGTGTTTTGGCGCTCCGTCATGCGCGTGCTCATTCGGGAAACGGATTTTTAATTACAGCGCATCATTTGACATTCTCCCCTAACCCCCCTAACGCCCCGCTTGATACTTTGGCTCAATGATGGGCCACGACTCTTGGAGCGCGATAGCTCGCATGGGTCCCCTTTAATGTGACCCCTTGAAAAGAGTCTATATGTCTGATTTTAAATCGCTGAATCTTGCTGCGCCCCTTAATGACGCGCTGGAAGAACTCGGCTACACCACGCCTACCCCTATCCAACTCCAAGCTATCCCCGACGTTCTTAAAGGACGCGACTTGATGGGCATCGCCCAAACAGGCACAGGGAAAACGGCGGCGTTTTCACTGCCGCTCCTCAACCATATTTTGCTCAATGATTATGAGCCGCCCAAGAAAGGCGCCCGCGCGCTTATCCTCGCGCCGACACGGGAACTGGCCTCACAGATTGCAGAGTCTGTGAAAGAATACGGAAAGAATATGGAGTTTCTCTCCGTGGCTATCGTCTATGGCGGCGTGCCCATTCAGCGCCAAATTAAACGGCTGTCAGGCGGCAATGATATTATTGTCGCCACGCCAGGCCGCCTGATTGATTTATTGGATCGCCGCTGCCTCACCCTGAAAGATATTGAATTTTTAATCCTCGATGAAGCCGACCAAATGATGGACATGGGCTTCATTCACGCCCTGAAAAAAATCGTTCCGTTGCTGCCTAAAGAGCGCCAAACATTGTTCTTCTCAGCAACTATGGTTCCAGCTATCAAAAAGCTTGCGGGGCAGTTTACGCGCGACCCTGTAACAGTCTCTGTGACTCCGCCAAACTCGACGGCAGAAAAAGTAGAACAGCGCATTACTTTTGTCGACAAACCGGAAAAGCAAAACCTGCTCGGCCTGTCATTGCTAGACCCTGAGGTGGAGCGTGCACTCGTCTTTACCCGTACTAAACATGGGGCTGACCGTGTGGTAAAACGCCTTGCGCAAATCGGCATCGACTCCATGGCAATCCACGGCAATAAATCTCAAGCGCAAAGGCAGCGAGCCTTACTCGCCTTCCGCGAAGATAAGATTAAAGTCTTGGTCGCGACAGATGTTGCCGCGCGGGGCATTGATATTCCTGGTATTACCCATGTTTTCAATTTTGAAATTCCCAATGTGCCTGAGCAATATGTTCACCGTATTGGCCGCACCGCCCGTGCCAATCGCTCAGGCGTGGCTCACGCTTTTGTCGACAAAGAAGAACGCGCTTATTTGAAGGATATCCAAAAACTGCTCAAGACGACTATTCCTGTCGTGGATTTACCTGAGGATTTTGTGCAAAAGGCCCGCGCGCTTAAAACCCGCACACCGATTGTGAGGCCCAAAGCCCCTAAACAAGAACCTCGTAAGGGACGCGGAAAATCCAAAAAGAAAGCTCGCTTTAGCAAGGATAGAAATAAGAAGTCTGGCGAAGGTCGGGACAAAGACAACCGCAGTAGAGATAATCGCGGCAGTGAAAATCGCGATAATCGCGGTAAAGCGTCTGAGAGACCTCGCAACCCGTCACATGAATCGCGTGATAGCCAACCACGTAATGACCGTCCCCGCTCTGATAAGCCGAGAAGTGACAAACCTCGTTCTGATAAGCCGCGCAATGATAAACCTCGTAGCGAAAGAGCGGAGCGTAAAAAAAGCTGGGGAAGCGATGGCAACACCAGCGAAAGACGTCGTAAGGCTCCATCCCGCAAAGCTGCGAATAAATCGCCGGATAAGCCGTCAGGGAAACCGGGCGGCGAGTCGCGCGCGGAACGCAAAGCCAAGAACCAAGAAGCGCACGCAAAGCAACATAGCCGCAAGCCCGATCGCGGCGGACGCCCTGCAAATGCGAAGCCCTCAGACGGTCCAAAGTCGCCGCAGCGTTACGGTAAACGCCCGCCTAAATCAGGCGGCGGTAAAAAACCCAATAACCGCGCCAAATAATTCCTTAAATACCGCGCATAAAAAAGTCCCTCTTGCAGATAAGCGAGAGGGGCTTTTTCTTGATCTTTGAATGAGCGCGCTATTGGCAGACATACATGTAATTGCCGCAGCTCTTCATGAAGTGAACATCCATACCATTGGCCGCACGAAGGCGGAACGCTTCTAGGTCGCGAGATGAGCTCACATTAAGCTGTGAATAAGTTGCACCGTGAAACTCGCCATAGCCCAGCAAACCTTTGGCGCCTTTTTGAAGCGCATCATTTGAAAAATCAGACGCTGACACATCACTAAAGCCATTCGTATAACCTAGCGATTTTGCAAGATAATCTAAATACTGCCGGTCATAATTATTGACGGCATAGCGATTAGCCAATTTGTCGTAAAACTCAGAAGGTGTCAGCGTGTGACTATCGCCAAATTGCGGGTAAGTCCCCAGACGCGTTACATTAACGGGCGTCGCAAAGCTTGGCACATTAAAGACAGAGCGGTCAGACGCGCCGCAAACACGGCTCATATTGGCCGCAACAACCACTGGCTTTGGCGCGGGTGTTGCCACTACTGTTTCAGCTTTTGCTGCGAGAGCCGCAGCCGCAGCAGCCGCTTTCTCATCGGCCGCTTTTTTGAGGGCGGCAGCTTTTTCAGCCGCAACCTTTTCAGCTTGAGCTGCTTTCTCGGCGGCCAGGGCTTTTGCGGCTTCGGCTTTATCAGCCGCCAGTTTCTGAGCAGCAGCTGCTTTTGCAGCAAGGTCAGCTTTATCTCCACTACACGCTTTCAACCCAAAGAACGCCAGTAAGAGGAGTAACAATAACGGCAATAGCCATTTCAACCATCCCCACGAAAACCCGCCGCCAGTAGCCACAGCGGCCACGCCAGCAGCCGCGATAGGTGTGGCCGCTACAGGCGCCGCAGCGGCAATGGGCGCAATTTTTCGCACACAAGACCTGCCAACTTCGCGGCCGTTTTCGTCTTTAAGAACATCTATAAAATACCCGCTCTTTTCTATACGGGTGAAATTTTTAGGGTCATCTTTCAGGCGTAAAACCGCTGCTAATTCAGAACTGCGCTTAGAGATGGAGTCAAAGCCTTCTGAGCGGATCAGCACGGTGTCGTCGTCTCCATATACAACAAAATATTCTTTGTTATTGGTATGGCTGAAGAAGGCGACATTATTCGCCTCATCCGTAACCTTATGCCCGTGATACTCTTCGCATTTCAGATAATCATCATCCCTATCACGAGGCGCAACAGGTTTAGCTGATTTTGCCATAGCGGGAACTGCAGAGGCGGTCGCAGCCGCCGCCGCAACAGTTGCAATCGAGGCCACTTTGGGCTTGGGCGCAGGTGTTGATTTTGGCTTAGGCTTAGGCTTAGGCTTAGGCTTTGGTGCAGCCGCTGCTATGCTCGCCGCTGCAGCAGGTTTTGCCGCTTTCGACTTTGCCGCCGGGCGTTTGCGCGTGCCCATAAGATAGGCCGCGCCTGTGGCCGCAGCTGCGGCTGACCCATACCAGACGGAGCGGGCAATTTCTTTTCCGTTCCCGGCCTTGAGACGGTAATCATATTTTCCGTTTTTAAACGGGCCGCGATAATCATAGCGGTTGGCCAGCTTTATATTTTTCTCAACAGAAGCCACCCCTGTATCGCGAGCATTCGTTGTCGGGTAGCCTTCAGAGATAAGACGGATTTTACCATTTTCGAAATAGGCAAAATAATATTCATCGTCATCACCTTTAAATTTCTCAATGCCTTTTTTGCGGCCTTTAGTGTGTTTGTTATAAAATGCGAGGGGCTGATAATCATCTTCGACACTTGCCTTGCGGGGTGATTTTGCTTTTGCCCCGCGAAGCGCTTCAGCGCCCGCAAGGCTAGCCGCGGCTGACCCATACCAGATAGAGGTCGCAATCTCTTGCCCGTTACCGGCATTGAGATCGAAGTAATGTTTGCCGTTTTTATGAATATGGTGCTGATAACGTGTTTTCAGCGGGAGGTTCTTTTTCACAGACGCAATGCCGTTATCTCGGCCCGCTTTGGAGGTATAGCTCTCAGAGATAAGAACGATTTTTCCGTTTTGATTATAGGTGAAATAATGCGCGCCGTCTTGGCTAAAGCTATCAAAGCCGTCGCGAACGCCGCCGCCGCCATGTTGGGTATAAAACGCCAGAGGATGATAATTCTCGATACGTCCATCAGCCGTTGATGTTTGCGTTTTCGGAGGCGTCGCAATTTTCTTTTTCACGGAACCGTTTAAGCGTCCGGCGACATATTCGGCTTTGGCCTTAGAGCCAAAATTTGGACTAACGCCGATTTCCTGTCCATTGCCTGCCTTGAGGCCAAATCCATGTTTGCCGCCTGGGCGCGTGTCGAAATGATAGCGCATTTTGACTTTGGAATTTTTACGCACAGATTCAATGCCATTATCACGTCCAGATGTATTGACGTAAGGCTGGCTGAGAAGGGCAATGTCGCCGTCTTTATAAAGCGCAAAATAATATTCATCATCAACTTCGAATTTCGCAAAACCGTTCTGACGCGATTTGCTATTGTCCTGATAAAATTTGAGTGATTTATATTCGTCTAAATTCTTATCGGCCATTATAACCTCCCTAAAATGGCTGCCCCACAGTGGGCGCAACATAGGGTAGGTAACTAAAAAGTAAACCGCCTCTCTCAGATGTAAAGACTTACGCTTCGCGGGCCTTTCGCAAGGCGTCCCATTGCTCAAGGCGGTCTTTTATTGAGGCTTCGCGGCCAATGCCTTTGGGATTATAAAATTTCTGGCGCTTCATCTTATCAGGGAAATAATTCTGCCCTGAAAATCCGCCTTCTTCATTATGGTCATAGGCATATCCGGCCCCGTAGCCGATATCTTTCATCAGCTTTGTTGGCGCGTTTAAGATATGTTTGGGCGGGGAATATGACCCCGTTTCTTTGGCCGCTTTCATGGCAGCTTTGAAGCCCACATAAACCGCATTTGATTTCGGCGCTGTCGCCATATGTACAACAGCATGAGCAATCGCCAGTTCTCCTTCGGGGGAGCCTAAAAAGCGGTAAGTCTTCTCGGCTTCATTGGCAATCATAAGCGCGGTTGGGTCAGCGAGCCCGATATCCTCAGAAGCAAAGCGCACGACACGCCGCGCGATATAGAGCGGATCTTCGCCGCCCGTCAGCATCCGCGCAAGCCAATAAAGCGCCGCATCCGGATCAGACCCGCGCATGGATTTATGCAGAGCCGAAATAATGTTATAATGCTCATCGCGGGATTTATCATAAGCGGGCGCACGTTTTTGAAGTAGCTTGGCAATGCCCTTTCCGTCCAAAGGCGTTTTAGGATTTACTGCAAAAACTTCCTCTGCAAGTGTCAGGCAATACCGCCCGTCTCCATCTGAAAACCCAATAAGCGCTTCGCGGCCTTCAGGTGTCAGCGGTAAGGCCCGTCCCATTTCCGCCTCGGCCCGCGTCAGCAAACCCGCCAGGGCTGCTTCATCCAGCCGTTTTAAAACAAAGACCTGAGCGCGGGAGAGTAAAGCGCCGTTTAATTCAAAACTTGGGTTCTCTGTCGTCGCCCCGATAAGGGTGACAATGCCTTCTTCGACATAAGGCAAAAAGCCGTCTTGTTGCGCGCGGTTAAAGCGGTGGATTTCGTCGACAAATAATAACGTCCCGCGGCCCGTTTCTCGGCGGGCTTTGGCGGCCTCAAAAGCTTTGCGTAAATCCGCCACGCCTGAGAACACCGCTGAGATTTGTATAAATTCCAAATCAGCATGATCCGCGATCAGTCGCGCGATTGTGGTTTTTCCAACACCTGGAGGGCCCCATAATATCATCGAGGCAATACGTCCGCTAGCCAGCATCCGCCCGATGGGGCCGTGTTCGCCTATCAAGTGATCCTGCCCAGCCACATCCTCAATCACTTGCGGGCGCAGACGGTCTGCCAGTGGCCGAGGCGCAGACGCTTCGAGGCCTGCAGATTTAAAAAGATCTGACATGCCTTGTCCTATGAGTCTGCTAAGCGCAGAGCAAGAGACTTTCAATCACATGAGTTTTACGCAACTTGATATTTTGATAGGACAGAGAGGACTGAATTACCGTAAATGGTGTCCACATCTCATTACCCCCACATTAGTAATGAGACGTGGACGGGGGCTAGGTACAACAGGTATATGGAAAGAATTCCACCATATTGCCTATCCTCAAAATTCAGATTGCGACGTGAAATGCGTCTTGTCAATTTCGGTATTCCGAAGTATATTTATAGTCATGAGACCTGAAAATTTTCCTGACATAGAAGACGCTATAAGCGGGGCTCACTCTCTTCGCGGGGCCCTTTTCATTCTTAAAAATCATGTTCCAGAATTTATGGGCAATAATGTTACCTATGAATATTTTGTACGTGCGAATGGATTTATGCGCGGCGATGTCATTACAGCGACGACTCTGCCAAGCTCTGTAACGTCTCTTTACGTCGCGAGTGGCGGACAAAATGCCGATCCCGTCATTGAAAGAATTGCCAAAGTCAAAGACAAATACACTGTCAGCCTTGAGGGTATAACAAAGGGCCGGCGCCCTAAATATAAGACAAAGTTTTACAAAGCCATGTCCGAAATAGGCATTCAGACCATGACAGTTTACGCTTTCTTGCCTCCCAAATCTCGCGGCTATGGCGGGTTCACGGTTTTAGAGGAAACCCCCAATGCCAGCCTCGCTTATCCCGCTGAACGTTACGCGCGGATTGCTCTCTATTTCCATATCCTAATGATGCAAAATGGACAGATCATGCGGTATCTGGGCATAAATGAAAAAGAGCAGAACGCGTTAAAACGTATGGCGGATGGTAAAACAGCACAAGATGTTGCCCAAGAAGAAAGCGTCACATCGCGTACAGTCGAAATGCGCTTAGCGTCGGCGCGAAAGAAGTTAAAATCTAGAACGACTACCGAGGCCGTTTTTAAATCTGTATGTTACGGGATCCTCTAACCAAAAAGGCTTTGTTGCTGGGCTGATAGCAACAAAGCCTTCTTATGGTCATTTAAAATAACCACAAAGGATCGTGGGAAGTGTTGATTGGCGTTTGTCAAAACCGGGGGCTGGGGGGGCTGTAAGAAAACCGTGCTCTGCATCCCGCCAATCAACATCTTCTTGATGACAAGCAGGCGTGTTGGAAAAGAGACGTAAATAAGGCGAAATTATGGCACCTTATTACAAAGCGTAGAGGTATCTTAATCGATATTAACCATGAGTATAGGGAACCTAACATCTTGCGCAATTGCGCAATACAGCTAAGATATTTAAATGACGTCTAATATAGTCAACTTACCAATACCGTCTTCCTCAGCTCAACAGCGCCCACCCTCGCAGGTTGCCTTCCAAAAACGAGAACTCTCCCTTATTATGAACGTCTACGGGCATATGGTGTCTAATGGGGATTGGAAAGATTATGGCATGTCTTTTTTAAAGGACCGCGCCGTCTTTGCCGTTTACCGTAAGGCTTCGGAATATCCCTTGTACCGTATCGAGAAAACGCCAGCCCTGCGCAATAAGCAAGGCCAGTATAGCGTCATAGCGCCGGGCGGTTTAATCCTAAAACGCGGTCATGACCTCAAGGCGGTTTTGCGTGTATTTGATAAACAGCGTTTAAAGCTTAAATAGACTACCCCCAACTAGGTAAAGAAAAACCCCATCAGTTTGCACTGACGGGGCTCTTAATTTTATCTGTCTTTTAAAGACTATTCGCGGCCAAACAGGCTCATCAAAATCTGGAACATGTTGATGAAAGCCAGCAGAAGCGACGCGGCGCCAAAGGCTGAAAGCTTTTTCATCATCGCTGGATTTCCAGCAGAACCATAATAGACACGCTTAAGCATCTGTGTTTCCCACGCAGTGATGACAGCGATAGCCGCAAGCGCGATAACGTTGATGACAATGCCCAATGTTCCGCCCGAAGTGACACTCAGTGCTGGAACGAACATTCCAACAACCGCAATAAGGATATATCCCATAAAGGCGGCAGCCGCATATTTGATAATTGAGCTAAGGTTAAAGCCGGTTGTGTAGCCAAAGAGCGATAGACCCGCAAACATCGCAACCGTCATAAAGAAGATTTTCGCGACAATCATCGGATTATAAAGCGAGGCATAGGCCGACATCAGCACGCCCATAAAGGCCGCAAAGCCGAAGAGGAACGTCAAAACGCCGCCAAGGCTCATGGAAGGTAGTTTTTTACCAACCGCGCCAAAACCAAACATAATAATACCGATAGAGGCAATCGCAACAATCGGGTTATAAATAAAGCCGATTAAGGCCGGATTAGCGAGTATCGCTTGCCCAACAAGAAAAGCTACACCTGCGGTAACGGCCATTGCCATTGCCATATAACGGTAAGTGCCGAGCATAAAACTCTTCAGGCCGAGATCTGTTTCGGCGCTGGCACCTACAGACTGATTATATTGTTCGTTCATTAAAACGCTCCATTACTAAATGCCCTCTTGCGAGGTCGTTACACTCTATATAGTGCATTTTCACGCAAATACCAAGACATACTCGCCATAAGGTCAGCAAAAAAATCATATGGTTTCAATAGGATAAAACTATGGAATTCAGACAAATCGGCCGCACAGATATTAAAGTCACCTCGGTCTGCCTCGGCACTATGACATGGGGCGAGCAAAATACCGAAGATGAGGCCCATGAGCAGCTCGACTATGCGATGGAGCGGGGGATCAACTTTATCGATACAGCCGAAATGTATCCCGTGCCGGGCAACCCCAAGACACAGGGCCGCACGGAGTCCTATATCGGCAGCTGGATCGCGAACCGTAAAAACCGTGATAAGTTTATCCTCGCCACGAAAATCACTGGCCGCGCCTCTATTTATTGGGCCCGCGATAATGAGGATGTCACGCGGCACACGCCTGCGCAAATTGATGAAGCCATTGAAAAATCCCTGCGCCGTCTGCAGACCGATTATATTGACCTCTATCAGCTCCACTGGCCCGACCGGAATATGCCCGGCTTTGGCTTTCACAGCTATAAGGATTATGACGAAGACGAAATGGTACCGCTGGAAGACATTCTCGGCGCGCTGAACCGCCATGTCGAGAAAGGTAATATCCGTCACCTTGGCATTTCCAACGAAACGCCGTGGGGCGCGATGAAATTTATTCAGCTGGCTGAGAAGAATGGTTGGCCGCGTATGGTCTCTAACCAATGCGTTTATAACCTTATCGGGCGGCGTTTTGATTACGGTCTAGCCGAAGTGGCCATGCGCGAGCAGATTGGGTTGCTCGCCTATTCCCCGCTTGGCATGGGCGTGCTGACAGGGAAATATGATGATGGCGTTAAGCCCGAAGGGTCGCGCGGGAAGCTCTTCAGTGACTTCATGAGCGGCTATTGGGAATCTAAAGACGCGTGGATGGATTGCAATAAAACGGCACGCGAGCTTGGCCTGACCCCGACGCAATTCGCGCTGAAATTTGTCGAGAGCCGCGAGTTCGTCACCTCAAATATTATTGGGGCGACGTCAATAGAGCAGCTAAAAGAAAACATCGACGCGCACGAGATCACGTGGACGGATGCCATGGAGAAAGAGGTGCACCGCCTGCACAAAACTTACCGCTGCCCGAACGGACGTTGATTCTCTTTACCGCCATACAGCTCCCGCAGCGCTTAACGCAGCAAATCACGGATGTGCAGCGCGGCGTCTCGGGCGCAAGGTGGTCGCCGCCTGAAAAGCTCCACATCACCACGGCCTATTATGGACAGGTCGATGATGACCACGCCGAAGCGCTCGACTTTGAACTGGCCCGTCATCCCCTGCCCAGTTTTGAATTACAGCTCGAAGGCGCAGGCCATTTCGGCCACATGGAGCCGCATTCCATCTGGCTGGGCGTCAAGGAAAGCCCCGCTTTGCTGCGCCTGCATGAGCATTGCAAAGCCGCCGCCCGCCGCGCAGATGTCATTATGGAAAAGCGTAAATATCAACCGCACCTCACCCTTGCTTATCTGCGCCCGACCACACCGCTTGAGCGCGTCATCGCCTTTGAAAAACGGCTATCCAGATTTAACTGCGCGCCTTTTATTATCGATGAAATGGTGCTCTTCTCTAGCCATCGAAAGGCGCGCGGCGGTAATCTCTATCGGCCTGAAGCCACCTATCCGATGGTGATGGGGTAGGGTCCTAAGTTAGAGTTGACGCCAAAGGCCGCCTCGCCTAAATCGCTCGCACTCACTAGACAATGTGCCCTGGTGGCGGAATTGGTAGACGCGCTAGCTTCAGGTGCTAGTTTCTGTAAGGAAGTGGAAGTTCGAGTCTTCTCCAGGGCACCA
>ENA-ORXM01002896-ORXM01002896.1-marine-metagenome-genome-assembly--contig:-NODE-2896-length-18530-cov-6.914323_pt1 | contig 18530 bp, 16 predicted proteins | sample MGYA00237867_ERZ511480 | MGnify/ENA primary metagenome ERZ511480 (study PRJEB26309, sample SAMN06266103) | marine metagenome | isolation source: Algal blade | place: United Kingdom:Sidmouth, United...
CCATCGCGCCGGACAGTCGAGCTCTGTCCGGTTCAGGTCCGCGGCAAATCGCCGCGCTATTTGACCGCCACATACACTTGGCGACTCTAATTAATAAACTCGATGCCGCACCAGCGAATTTAGTGAGTTGGTCATCTGGATCGAATGCCGCTTCAATTGTTGCAAAAGAATATCCAGACCTTGTAGCCAGCCTTACTTACTATGAGCCTGTGCTGGCCTCAGGAGAGGAGCTTATGCAAGGCGTCGATGGCTACGAAGAAGTGGCGGCTGAATGGGGTGCTCGCTGGGCGCCTGTTGGCGAACAGCTTGAAGCTGGTGATGTCGAAGAAGCGTCAAAGAGATTCGCCGAGGTTGTGTTTGAAATGGAGCCAGAAGGATTCAGTTCGCTCCCAGAAGGTAGCCAGAGCGTGATACTAGACAATGCCCGAACTATTCCAATATTGTTTCAGAGTCAAGCTGGAACAGTAACCGACTGTGAATATTTAGGTGAAATAAAGCAACCTGCTACAGTCATATTGGGCACGGAAACCCATGAAGCTTGGTCAATGGAATCACGGCGAGTTCATGAATGTCTTTCATCTGCTGAACTTGAGATGCTTCAAGACGCCAATCATGCTGGCCCCATTACGAACTCCACTGAAATTGTAGAACTAATTGTGCAAAGGACACAGATGAGATAGACCGCGAGACTTTGTTTGCAATAATGTCAAATCGAACAAAACGTTGAAGCTGTAAATTGCGGCCGGCACGCAACCATGAGTACCTCAGAGCACGCGCCGGCCGCAATTTCACCTTAACGTCGCTGTTAGGCACCAAAATTATTCTCCGGCGGATTTCTCGATCACATTAGACCTCTTGCGAAAGTCGCTGTGACCCGCTTTCGAGTCACGAGAGGTCAACGACTTAGAAGACTTTCGCAAGAGGTATATTGCATATCATGTACACTATGATGTACAATGCGTCATGGACAAGATTAAACCGCTGTGGTGGGAAGGATCAAGCCTTGAGGATTTGCGTCAGTTTCCCGAAGACGCAAGGCACGCGGTTGGATTTCAGCTGTTTCGTGTCCAATCTGGTGAGATGCCGCAAGATTGGAAGCCGTTGAAAGGACTCGGTAAAGACATATCCGGTGTCTACGAAATAAGAATATCTTTGGACAAGAATATATACAGAACTGCCTACGTGACAAAATTCGACGATAAGGTTGTGGTTCTCCATTGCTGGCAGAAGAAGACCCAAGCAACCGCGAAACCGGACATTGATACGATCGTCAGCCGCTACCGATCCGCAAAGGATGAACTGAAATGAAAAGAACGATAACGAACGGATCGGTCTTCGATGCGATTGAAGATGATGCAGGCGTCGCAGAGCAGCTGAAAATAAAGGCTGCTCTAATGAACTGCATAATTAAGTACATCGAAGAGAATAGCCTGACACAACAGGAAGCCGCTGATCGGATGGGTGTGCAGAGGTCTAGGATCGGAGACGTGTGTCGTGGCCACATCAGTGTGTTTTCTATTGACTCACTGGTAGTGATGGCTGCTAGGGCAGGCGTGAAGCCGTTGAAGGTAGCTGCCTGAGCATTGTCTGCCGATAGAACGTCGCGGGCTTCGTGAGCGACAATGCCTAACAAGGGCATGGAGACGGTCGCTTGACCCTGCCGCGTCTTCGCTGCCGCTCCGTCGCGTCAGCCTCAAGCGCCGCTCATGCTGTTGTTCGGTTTGTCTGCGAATTTCTGCAGGGATCACTGATTCGCGGGTTCTGGAGGAACCTCGCTTCCGGCTCATTGACACGCCATCGCTTGCGCGTTATGGTACGTGAAACGTAACGCATACATGGCGTCCGATGATTCGAAGTTTCAAGGACAAGAAAGCTGCGCGGTTCTTCAAAGGTGAGGATGTGAAGAGCTACCGTAGCTTCTCGGATCAATTGGTCAGGCGAATGGCATACTTGAACGATGCAAGCAGCCTGCAGGACTTGCGAGAACTACGGAGCAACAGGTTCGAGGCGCTCGTTGGTGACAGGAAAGGGCAGTACAGCATTCGAATAAATAAACAATGGCGCCTCTGCTTTCGGTGGGAATCAGACGGGCCAGAAAATGTGGAAGTTGTTGACTATCACTAATCAATAAAAGAGAAACAAATAATGAATATTCGCAACGGCATGCGCCCAGTCCATCCTGGAGAAATACTCCGCGAGGAAATGGAAGAGCTCGATCTGTCCGCGCGTGCGATGGCGGAAGCGATCAATGTGCCAGCAAATCGTGTGAGCGCAATACTTAACGGTACCCGTGGAATTACTGCGGATACCGCGCTAAGACTGTCTAGGTATCTCGGCACGACGCCAGAGGTGTGGATAAATTTGCAGAAAAGTTACGAACTGAGATCAGCTGAGATAGAGGCGGGTCAAGAAATTGAACGGCAAATTAAGCCTAGATCGAAAGCTGCTTGAGCGCATTGATCGGCGCACCAGATCGCCAATGCATCAGAAGTCCAAACCGAACGAAAAAGGATAAATCGCGCGTAGCCGCGATTTGATCCGCTGTTGAACGGGCCCGGGGCAGGAGCTGGTAGCGCACTCTCTATTGTAGATATATAGCCTCAGGCGTATCTATGTCGATTACCGTGGCGAACTGTGGGCGAGCTTATGCCTCGCCGCAAAGCGATGGTTTTCAGCCGACCTTTCCATAGGACTGCAGGGCGCCTCCGAGCTGGTGTGCCTGCGTTGTATTGCATGTGCGCTGTCAACCAGACTGTTTTGACGGTGGCGACACGATATGTAGCGTCATCGGTTCCCCGCACTGTCGACAGACGAGTGGGGGTCGCGCCGGATCTGTCGGTTTCGGGGCAACCATGACCTTCAGCAACAGCTGGAGTCGCACGAGACGAGTGCGGGCGTTGCCGTGAAGCAAACCGTAGTCACGAACACGACGGAATCCGGTAGGCAGGACGTGCTGGATCAGCAGCCAGACGAGGTGAGCGCCGTCGACGGTACGGGTCAGTGTCTTTCCGCTCTTGCCGTCCCGGTAGCTGAAGGTGACCGATTCACCGTCGTCGGCAATCAGCTGCTTCTCTCCGATCACGCCGCGGTACAGGTAGCGGGAGAGATATTTCAGCGCCGGCAATCCGCTGCCGACGCGCCGACCGTCAACGACCCAGCGCTTCGGCAGCGTGCGTGAGGGCAGGAGTCCGAGCGCCTTCATGCCATCGATCATCCGGGCGCGGAAGACCTTTGCCAGCGCCTTGTGGGAAAACAGATACTTCCCCTTCGGTTTTCGCCAGCAGCGTGCCTTCGAATCGATGGCCCCGCCGGGGATGATCAGGTGCACATGCGGGTGATAGTCGAGGCGCCGGGTCTGGGTGTGCAGCACCGCGCTGAGACCGATGTCGCCCTGCAGGTGCTTGTCGCATGTCGGTAACCGTTCATCCTGACACGTCCTTCAATCGCTCTGGCCTCGCGCGTACCGTCGTTCTCACACTCCAGCGAGGACGTCCCCGATGCACAGCCGAACCGCACAATTCACTGCCGCCGAACGACACGCCCTGGTGCTCCAACAGCATCAGTCTGGCCTGAGTGCCGCCGCCTTTTGCCGCGAGCACGAGCTGGTCTACCAGACGTTCGTGGGCTGGCGACGGCGACTGGCCGGTGGCGGTGATTTGGACGCGGCCGTCGCATCGCCGCCGCCGGTGCCGTCACGATCCGCAGCGCTGCCCGATTTCATCGAGATCGCGGCCAGCGAGCCGACCGGAACCCGCACCACCACGGGCACCGATCTGCCCTGGCTCGTCGAGCTGGATCTGGGCGGCGGGATGACGCTGCGCGTTCGCCAAGGCCGCTGAGCGCTGCACGATGTTCATGCCCTCATCCCGGGTGCGCGTGTGGCTGTGCACCGAGGCGACCGACATGAGAAAATCGTTTGACGGTTTATCCGCGCTGGTCAAGCACCGCCTGCTCGAGGATCCGTTGTCCGGACACCTGTACGTGTTCGTGAACCGGCGCGGTTCGCAGATGAAGATCCTGGCGTTCGATCGCACCGGCTACGCGATCTGGGCCAAGCGTCTGGAGCGCGGCCGCTTCGTCATCGCCCCGGGCGATGGCGGCATCAAGCGCGCACTTTCGCACACCGAGCTGCAGTGCCTGCTCGATGGTCTGGAGGTGCGCGATGCCCGGCAATACACGCGCTTTTCGCTGCCCGAACGGTAAGTGGCTTGGTATAATGCGACTCATGATTTCGGCGTCGACATCCGATCCTTCCAAGGCTGCCTGCAACGAGCCGGCAGGCTCGGATCTGTTGGCGAAGACGCTGGCCGAGAACACCGAGCTTCGTCAGCAGCTGGCCGATGTGCAGCAGCAACTGGCCACCTTCAAGAAGCTGCTGTTCGGGCCGCGCACCGAGAAGCGCCCGTTCGACATCCCCGGGCAACCGGACCTGTTCGCTCAGCCCAAGGCTGCCACCGACGAGGCGTCGGCGACCAAGCCTGTCAAGCAACACCAGCGCGGCAAGGCCCGGAAGGGCTTTCCCGACGGGTGCGTGAACGAGCAAGGGCTGCGCTTTGACGACAGCGTGCCGCTGACCACCATCCGGCTCCAGCCCGAGGGCATCGAGGGGCTCTCGCCGGACGACTACGAGATCATCGGCGTCGAGAAGCGCTACAAGCTGGGTCAGCATCCTTCCAGCTATCAGGTGCTGTGCTACGAGCTGCCGGTGATCAAGCTCAGGGGCTGTGACGAGATCCTGCCCATCGCCACGGTGCCCGGCGTGCTGGACAAGAGCCTGGCGGATGTGAGCCTGCTGGCCGGGCTGCTGAGCGACAAGTTCGTCTCGCATTTGCCGCTCCACCGCCAGCACCAGCGCCTGGAGGCCGGCGGGATCTACCTGGCGCGCTCGACGCTGACCAACCTGGTGCGCCGCTCGATCGATCTGTTGAAACCGATCGCCGATGCACAGTGGCAGCACGCTTTGCTGTCGAAGGTGCTGGCGATGGATGAGACGCCGATCAAGGCCGGCAAGAGCAAGACGGCGCACAAGCGCATGAAGCAAGGCTACCTCTGGCCGATCTACGGCGAGGACGACGAGGTCGTGTTCACCTACGCCGGCAGCCGGGCACGGCACGTCATCGAGCGCATCCTGGCCGAGCAGTTCAGCGGCACGATCCTGACCGACGGCTACAGCGCGTACGCCTCCTACTGCCGGGCGAACGAGAAGGTGGTGCACGCCCAGTGCTGGGCACACACGAGACGCAAGTTCGTCGAGGCGCGCGAGGACGAGCCGCAGCGGGCCGACCGAATGCTGGAGCTGATCGGCGTGCTCTACCGTATCGAGAGCGACATCCGGGAGCAAGCCCTGGAGGGCGAGGCGAAGCACGAGCGCCGGCAACGGCTGAGTACGCCGGTGGTCGACGAGATCGTGGCCACCGCGATCAGGATGCGCGCGGATCCGGCCTTGCTGCCCAGGAGCCCGTTCTCGAAGGCACTGCAGTATCTGGAGAACCGGGTCCCGGAGCTGCGCGTGTTCCTGGCCGATCCGGCGGTGTCGCTGGACACCAACCACCTGGAGCGCAGCATCCGGCCCATCGCCATGGGACGGCGCGCCTGGCTGTTCTGCTGGACCGAGCTGGGGGCCGAGCACGTGGGCATCATCCAGTCGCTGATCTGCACCTGCAGGCTGCAGGGCCTGGACCCCTACACCTACCTGGTGGATGTGCTGCAGCGTGTGGGCGAGCATCCGGCCCATGACGTGATCGCGCTGACGCCCCGGGTGTGGAAGACATGCTTCGCCGACGATCCGATGCGTTCGGCGCTGGCCCGTCCCGGGTAGCGCCCGGCCACCGCGACCGCGCCCGTCAACTCGAACGCAGGACCGTCGGCAGCACGAATGCCGACAGGTTGTCGTGCGCGTGCAGAACGTCGATAGCGATGCCCTCCGGGGAAGGGGGCGAATCCGATGGATATCAGCGCGTCAATAGACGTGCTCGAATGACCGGTTACGGCGCGCTGTCCCTTCTTGAGCTTGTTGTATCCGACGGCGACGCCTTCGGCACGGCGCCCGGTGCCGATCACCGAGCCGTCGAAGTCGAGGGTGATGCGCTTGCACGGCAGCGCCGCTACGCGCTCGAGCACCAGCTCGGCGCGCAGCCCCTCGAGCTTCTCGACGCTGGCGAGATCGAGTCCGGAGAGCTGACGGGAGATCGTCGAGACATCCGGCAGTCGCCGAAGCCCGAGCACGCGCAGGACCATCGGATCGTCATCGTAGAAGCGGCTCTCGCGAAGGCAGCGGAAGCCGAGCAACTGGTGGACGATCAGGAGCAGGATGATCTTCGCGGTGGGGAAGATCGGGCTGACGCGGCGGTGACGAAAGCAGCCCGCGAGGCGGCGGTAGAGCGAGAGCCGCGCGAACAACGACTGAAAGAGAACGAGCCCGGCGAACGAGGTGAGATCCTGCTCCTCGAAGCGCAACGTCGGGCGAGAAGAGTTGGCGGCAAGGGCGTCGGATTTGCTAATCTTCATGGCAGCGGATGTGTCGTCGGTTGAAGTGTCTGGTCGCACTTTCATTTTAACCGATCGGCCATCCGCGCTATTCAAGAACGGGCGCAGGAACACAAATAAACCGACGTTTCTGGACCTCACCACCAGTGAGGCCGCCGGCGACCTCGTTATTGGACGTTTCGCACTGCTATGGCAGTACAGACGCCACTTCGCGCCCGAAGATCAATGCAACGCTGGGGGAAGCGCCGGGTTAATCCGGCATAGAGGTGTGGCTGAGAATGCCACGCAGAGTAAGGCAGGCCAGCCACTCTGGCCCCGAGTCATGGCTGTCGGGAGGTAACGACCGGTGGCAAGCGTTGACAGGGGTGGATGCAGGTCAGGTATTGAGCTTCGAAAGTTGCGCTATTGGGGTGCCGACGGTTTCCCTAGTCACGGAAGGCAATACGGGCAGCCGCACTATTGGCTAGTGGTTGTCCGGCCCCACGGAGTCAGAGACCCTGTACATGTGCCCTTATACTTTATGCGCGGAACCTCGGGAGATCCCGTTTGTATTCGTCGAGACTGGTAACTCGGTGGATCGGTCAGAGAAGGTGAAGAGCCGAACGGCTGACATGTACGCAAGCGGGAAGTCGGACAAACTCGTAGGAGCTGAGAGGCAGATGAACAAAGGCAATCAACGACCGGAGGGTCGCCAAAATCCAGCGGAGTCTGCGGAGCAAAGGAGTTTGACCAAGGGGAACACCTCGAGGACATCCACTGCCGGAACACAGCGTCCGGACAAGGTGTCGAATGGTCTTGAGCGTGTGCGGGAGGTCGCTCGTCGGGACAGACGAGTGCAATTTTCTGCTTTGCTGCATCACATTGATGTGCCGTTGCTGTGGGAGAGCTATGAAAGGCTCAAACGTCGCGCGGCTCCCGGTGTCGATGGCGTGCGATGGGCAGACTACCAGGAAGGACTTCTGGCGAGGCTGACGTCATTGCATGAACGGATACACGGGGGTAGCTACAAGGCTCTGCCGAGCAAGCGAGCACGTATTGCCAAGGAAGATGGCAGTGAGCGCAAGCTGGGCATTGCCGCGCTGGAGGACAAGATTGTCCAGCAGGCGGTAGCGAGGGTGCTCGAAGCCATTTACGAGGAAGAGTTTGTTGGATTCAGCTACGGCTTTCGGCCGGGGCGTGATCAACATCGTGCCTTGGATGCATTGTCAGTCGGACTGACCCGGCGATCGGTTAATTGGGTTGTCGATCTGGATATCCGGGGCTATTTTGATCACATCCAGCATGACTGGCTGATACGCTTTCTGGAACACCGTGTTGCAGACAAGCGTGTCATCCGTCTGATTCGCAAGTGGTTGAGGGCTGGTGTCATGGAAGGCGATCAATGGCAGCAGACAGACGAGGGCAGTCCACAGGGTGCGGTAATTTCGCCGTTGTTGTCGAATATCTACCTGCACTATGTGTTCGATCTGTGGATGCAGCAAAGGCGTCGGAAACGGATGCGAGGTCACTCGGTCGTGGTGAGGTACGCTGACGATATCGTGGCGGGTTTCCAGCACAAGGAGGAGGCCGAGGGGTTCATGGCAGATTTGTCCGAGCGGCTAGAGCGGTTCGGACTGTCGATGCACCCGGAGAAAACCCGACTGTTGGAGTTCGGTCGCGTAGCTGCGAGTCGACGAAAACGGGCGGGCCTGGCCAAACCCGAAACATTCGACTTTCTCGGTTTCACGCACATTGCGTCGAGGAATAGTCTGGGGCGCTTCATGATCCGTCGCATCACGATTGCTAAACGCCAACGTCGAAAATTGCACGAAATCAAGAGGGAGCTCAGACGCCGCTTCAACCGTCCGGTACCGGAAACGGGACGATGGCTGCGTCAGGTTCTGCAAGGGTATTACCGATATTTCGCGGTGCCAAACAACCTCAACTCACTGAACCAATTCCGATATGAGCTGTGCCGTCTATGGTTCAAGGCGTTACGACGCCGTAGCCAAAAAGCGGCAAAGAGCATGACTTGGGAGAAGTTCACCCGCATAGAGCGGGAGTGGTTGCCAACGCCTCGCGTTATTCACCCTTGGCCCAGCATTCGTTTCGCCGCTATCACCCAAGGTAGGAGCCGTGTGCGGTAATTCCGCACGCACGGATCTGCACGGGGGGTGTCCCGTAAGGGGCATCCCTACCGTGACCTAAGACTTCACTGTCATCGCTCAACTGTGTTCATCCTTGGCATCTCCCCTGTCGGCTACTATTTACCTTTCGCGTTTTGTTGATCCTACTCAGTAACGGCAGACAGCGCGTCAACGAGCAACTGGAGAATTCGGAAAAATCGGGCGGTAAGCCGTCGTGATTCTAAGAGAATCAGCAACTTGCGGAACTCCGCGCTGGGACGCAGCTCGCGGCTGATCGCAACGCGTAAGTTATTGATTCGGTTTGGTTGTTCAGAGCTTAGCGTGCTGAATATTCCGTTTTTCTCCAGTTGCCCGAGTTTGCCTATACCTGCACCGTCACCGGTTGGGCGATCTGATTGGCGACTGCGGAGTAGAGCGCAACATCGACGGCCGGCGCACGAATGGACACCGCAAGCGCATAGCGAGTAACCCCGTCATACCGCTCCAGACGGCGTCTTGTCTTCCACCATCCCAAGGCCGGATAGACGCCGATAACGCCAAGGCTCGCAAGATCGGCGGCACTGCCGCGCCAGATGTCCGAATGGATCGATCCTTTGTGCCGACCCTGCTTGCCGATGATCCAGCCAGGATCGACGCCACCACTACTCGTCCGCGTCTCCTCATCACGCGCGGCAGCGTTGATTCGCGACCTAAAGTTTGCCTCCGACTCAGCCGGTCGCTTCACGTCGTAGCGCAATCCATGTGATTCGTAGCGGTATCGCGCCGAGAAACCTCGTTCGGAAGGGTTCGGTTCTATGAAATATGACAGCGTTACTCGCATCTCGACCTGCGCGGCGCCGAGATCCTCGAGCTCCTGCAACGGCCAAGGCAAACGGTGCAGATGCATGTCCCGAAGGATCGGCTCGTCGGTGCCCATTCGCTCGAACGGCTGCAATCGGCCCTCATAGATCATCGTAAGCGCGTTCTCTACACTCCACATTGCACGCGCAAGATCTGGCATGCCGAACCCGCAGTGGCGAACGAGAAAGGTGTAGTCAGCCTTTTTCGGCCGTCCGACCGCAGGCAAAAACGCTGCCTTCATTGCGTCGGTCCACTCAGCGGAGTGCACGATCAGTGCACGAATCGTTTCGGGCCAGAGTTCCGGGTACGCTGCCATCAGCTGTGCGCTCATGCGCGCCGCCAGCGCAGACGCTGCGCTGGTCGCGTTAGTCGTGGTGAACAGGCGCTCCTCCGGCGTCGCGTTGGTGGTGAGCAGACTCAGACTCGGCATCCATACGGCCCCCAGGCCATCTTTGGCCGCGTTGCCACCCTCGAAGACTATGTCCGGTTTCAGAGGCCATTGGGATGCCCATGTTCCTGACGTTGTACTGAAAGGGCTGAGCCCACCAGCCGGAGCGATCGGAGTGTAGTGATCGCAACCGGGTTCGGTGATCCGCACGAGATCGGTCGCCGCCCCGACCGTCAGTGCATTCCAGCTCTGTCCCGGATCGTGGACGCCGTCTGTGGTATTGCTATGGGGTGATTGAGCCCATGCGTTCGGGTCACGAACGTTTCCGGCAGAGACGATGAAAAGCCGAGGATTTTCTCCGTACCCGTCCGCGTCGGCCGCGAGCCGGTCAATGGTCGCCGACCAGGCGGACGGTCGACCGCGATCGCGATTATCGCGAGCCGTGACGGCCGTACTGAACACGCGTCGTCGCTGCGGCGCGATGCTTTCCGGTCGTGCCACCGCCTCGGTTGTGAGGTAGCCGTGATGCCGGGCGTCGGTCCCGTTGCTCCCACTTTCGGTCAGCACCTTGACGGATTCCAGACGGTATTCGACCACGATCGGGTCGTTCGAAGTGAGCGCTGCGGTTAGATCTCCGATAAGGGCCAGCCCTGCCAGAGTGGTTCCGTGTCCGTTCTGATCCTCGACCCCCCAGCCCGGCTCGACCGTATGAAGGTCTGCAAGATCGAGTGCATCGGAGAGCAGCGGGTGTCCTGCGTTGACCCCCGTGTCGAGCAGGCACACATGCGGCACTTCGGTGGCTTGATCAGGTGTACTCAGCCGCTTGTGTAGGTCATCGAGCCAACCTGGTTGCTCCGCTGGAGGGAGCGAGTCGAAAAAGTCGGCCGTCTCCTTGGCTCGTCTTAGTTCCGCGATACTGTTCAGGGTCAGGATCGAACGCTTCATCTGCCCGACCGAGCCGTAGGCTAGCATCACCGTGCGTTCCGGGAATGTAAGCTCGCCCGGCGCGATCTGAAAATTCAGCCCCTCCGCACATCGCCGGAACTGCTGGGCAGTTGCCGCTCGATCACCCCTAACGGGAAGCCAAACTTCCCACCAGAACGCCTCGCTGTCGGATGCAGGAAGGACGCTCTCATCATCGGTCCACAGCGCGTCGAGAGTAGCGGCACGAATCTCAGAAATCGCGTTGAGCAGTGTACGGTTCTTCGGCCCTTTTTTCGTGTCTTTGGACTCGTCGAGATAGGCTCGAATCAGCCTTTCGAAGTGCTCTAGCTTTCCGTCGGGCACGAACACCGTGGCGAGCGTTCGCGCTTGATCGTGGCGAACATTCAGCAGCTCGATACCGGAAGCGTCACGCGCGAGTGACTCGAACGCGAGCGCGATGTCTGGAAAACTCTCGAACTCTACCTTTAGGCCGTATCCCTCATCGATGCCGGATGCCTCCTGCGTATCCCGCGCCGCCACCGTTGCCGGCCGCAGCGCCTCAAGCTGGCCCAAAAGGCCATTTCCATGCTGCTGTCGATCACGAGGCGGAACGACAGCGCCGCCCCCGCCGCCTCCGACGGAGCGAAAGCGTTCGGTCGCAGCTGTACCTCCAAGAATGAAGTGAGGCTTGCGTTGACCATCCGGCTCAGCCATGCAAAAACTGACCTCCGAGCGTCACAGATGCTCTCGAACGAGTCGCCTTGAGATTCGCAGTCTCTCGTCGAGCGCACTTCGGATGTCTTTCTCGGCAATCGTCTGACGTCCCGCGATCAGTGCCTCCTTCAAAGTTTCGTCCGCCGCACGTGTTACCTCGGCATAGCTGAGCCCGACACCCTGACCGGCAAGCCGCTTCCAGGAAACGCCCTTAGTCGTCACTTTTCTAAGACGCGATCGGAGCACCGAGGCGATATCGCCCTCGTCGGGCAACTCGTAGTGAAGGACATCGTCGAAACGACGAAACAACGCATGATCGAGGATGTCCGGGTGGTTGGTGGCGGCGACGATGAGACTATGCGAGGCATCCTGCTCAATCATCTGCAGGAAGCTGTTCAGGATGCGGCGCGTCTCACCAACATCGTTCGCCATCCCGCGCTGCGCGCCGATGGCATCGAATTCATCGAAGAAATAGACACCTCGTGTACGGTCAGTCGCCTCGAACACCTGCCGCAGCTTGGTGGCGGTCTCTCCCATGTACTTTGTGATCAGCCCATCAAGCCGAACCTGCAAAAGCGGCAAACCCAGCTCACCGGCGAGCACAGATGCCGTCATGGTCTTGCCAGTTCCCGGCGGTCCCATCAACAACAACTTCCGTCGTGGGCTCAGACCATGGGAGAGAATTCGCGAGGCCTGACGCTGCTCCATGACGATGCGATCGAGCTGACCTGACCCGAATCCGGCTCGCACCTCGACATCATCCGCACCCACCAGCCCGCCTACGTCGAGCAGCCTGAGCGACTGCAGATCCACGCGCGACGGGACCGTGCACCCGGAGAAGCGGCAACCGAGGACGAGCGCCGGACGGATCAGGGGGTCGTTGTGCCAGGCCCCCCGCTCGCGGAAGAGATGGAGGGAGGCCAGCAGCGCGACGAACAGGAGCGCCATCACCGATCTGATCGCCCAGACCCCGACGGACGTCCTCCGCTTCGGCGCACTCGGCAGCGTCGGTTCGATGTCCTCCGGCAGGCCGATGGTCGACGGCGCCGGCGGCGCCGAAGGCGCGGCGAAGCTCGTCCCGTCCACGTCGGTGGCGTCCGCGTCGCGGTAACGGAACACCGGCGGCTCGACCGTGCCGTCGTCCTCGAGGAACTCCGGCTCTTCTTCCGGCATCGGTGACGGGGCCGGGCCCGGTTCGGGCACGACCGAGGTCGGCTCCATCGTCGCGTCGTCGCCGAACAGCGTGTCGCTGAAGGTCTCGTCCCCCACGGTTCCGTCGACGTCGACGGTGTCGAAATCGAAGTCGGGCGTGTCCGAGGTCTCGTCGAGGTAGGCCACCTCGGGCAGTTGCGCATCGCCCGAGAACAGGTCGAAGTCCGAGTACGTCACATCCAGCGAGCCGGTCTCGTCGTCGTCGCTGCCCCGGAACCCGCTCTGCGGCGTCGATCCGTCGGTGTCGGTCGCCTCGCCTGCGTCCTCCGACGTGCGCGCGTCGCCCGCCGTCCGATCCGTCTGCGGCGGGTCGTCCTCGACATCGTCCGTGTCGGGATGACGCAGGTTCGCCAGTGCATCGAAGATGCTCAGGCACTCGCCGCATCGAACACGCGTGTCCGACGAGGAGAGGAGTTCCGGAGAGACCTCGAACACCGTCCGGCAGTTCGTGCAGCGCGTCTGCAGACTGCTCGGCCCGTCGCCGTTTGTGCTGACCTTGCCCATTCAGACGTTCGAGCGGCGGGTGGCCTCCAGGAGCGCCCAGCCGTCGCGGCTTCTCCCCGGAGCGAACTCGAACGACGCAGTGTATCGCAAGGCCAGCGACTCGATCTGCGAGTCGAGCAGGCCCGACAGCACCAGCGTCCCGCCCGGCGCCACCAGCGCGGCAAATGTGTCGGCCAGCGACTCCAGCGGACCGAGCAGGATGTTGGCGAGCAGAAGATCGACCGGCGCCATGGCCTCGGACTCGAGCGTGCCCGGCAGCGAGACCGTGATGCACCCGGCCACCCCGTTCGCGCGGGCGTTCTCCTCGGTCGCGAGCAGCGCCTGCGGATCGATGTCGACCGCGTGCACGTGGCTGGCACCGAGCAGGGCCGCGCCGATCGCGAGCACGCCGGAGCCCGAGCCGTAGTCGATGACAGACTGGCCCTCGAAGGGGCGCGGCGCATCGCCACTGCGCCGGCCGAGCCACTCGAGGCACTGTGCCGTCGTGGCGTGAGTGCCCGAACCGAAGGCAAGTCCGGGATCGAGCATCAGCGTCGTGGCGTCGGGGTCGACCGGCGCATGGTGCGTCGGGCAGAGCCAGAAGCGCGGACCGAACTGCATCGGCCGATAGTCGTCCATCCAGACCCGCTCCCAGGCGGTATCGGCGAGGCGCGAGACGCGGTAGTCGGGCAGATCCAGACCGTGCTCGGCCGCCGCCAGGCCGAGAGCCGCGGCCAGTTCGTCCGTCGCCGTCCCCTGCGGGAACAGCCCGACCAGCGTCAGCGCCTCCCACAGCCGCACCTCGCCGGGCGCCGGTTCGAGGACCGCGTGACGGATGTCGTCGTCATCGCGCGCGTCGTGCAGGGTGACGGCCAGCGCGCCGGCCTCGAACAGCCAGGCTTCGAGCGACTCGCTGGTGGCGGGCACCGCGAGCACGCCGACTTCCAGCCAGTCGGGCACGGTCTGTGCCGCCGAGCCCGACGCCACCCGGTCCGACTCGCTTCCAGAGCGCTCGTCCGCCTCGATCGTCAAGGACATCGTCCTCCGCGCCCCCGCTACTGCAGGCCGAGCCGCCGTTCGAGATAGTGGATGTCGGTGCCGCCCTCGTGGAAGTTCTCGTCCGAGAAGATGTCGATGTGCAGCGGTATGTTCGTCTTGATGCCGTCGACGAACACCTCGCTCAGCGCCCCGCGCATGCGCGCCATCGCCGACTCCCGCGAATTGCCGGCGACGATCAGCTTGGCGATCATCGAGTCGTAGTACGGCGGCACCACGTAACCGTTGTAGATGTGCGTCTCGACCCGCACCCCGAGCCCGCCCGGCGGATGGTACTGGCGGATCATGCCGGGAGAAGGGGTGAACGTCACCGGGTCCTCGGCGTTGATGCGGCACTCGAAGGCGTGCCCGCTGATGGTGATGTCCGCCTGCTTCCAGCGGAGCACACGCCCCTCGGCGGCGAAGATCTGCTCCTTGATGATGTCCTTGCCGGTGATCATCTCGGTCACCGGATGCTCGACCTGCACGCGGGTGTTCATCTCGATGAAATAGAAGTTGCCGTTCTCGTACAGGAACTCGAAGGTGCCCGCACCGCGATAGCCCATCCGCTTGCAGGCCGCCACGCAGCGCGCGCCCATGTCGGCGCGGGTGGCCTCGTCGATGCCCGGCGCCGGCGCCTCCTCGACCACCTTCTGGTGACGCCGCTGCATCGAGCAGTCGCGCTCGCCGAGATGGATCGCGTTGCCGTGCTCGTCGCAGATGACCTGGAACTCGATGTGCCGCGGCGTCTCGAGGAATTTCTCCATGTAGACGACGGGATTGCCGAAGAAGCTCTTCGCCTCGTTCTGGGTCGTCGCGATCGACTCGATCAGGGCGTCGTCCGTGCGGACCACGCGCATGCCGCGCCCGCCGCCGCCGCCGGCAGCCTTGATGATGATCGGGTAACCGATCCGGTTGGCGAGGGCGAGGTTCGCGGTGGCGTCGTCGCCGAGCGGGCCGTCGGAACCCGGCACCGTGGGAACACCCGCGGCTCGCATCTCGGCGATCGCGCTGACCTTGTCACCCATCAGGCGGATGGTCTCGGCGGTCGGGCCGATGAAACGGAACCCGCTCGACTCGACGCGCTCGGCGAAGTCGGCGTTCTCGGCCAGGAAGCCGTAGCCCGGATGGATCGCCTCGGCGCGCGTGATCTCGGCGGCGCTGATGATCGCCGGGATGTTCAGGTAACTGTCGGTCGAGCGCGGCGGACCGATGCAGACCGCTTCGTCGGCGAGTCGTACGTGCTTGAGGTCGCGGTCCGCGGTGGAATACACCGCCACGGTCTGGATGCCGAGGTCCCGGCAGCAGCGCATGATGCGGAGTGCGATCTCGCCACGGTTGGCGATCAGGATCTTCTTGATGGGAGTGACCATGGGGATGCCGCTCAGTCGATCACGATCAGCGGCTCGCCGTACTCGACCGGCTGCCCGTCCTCGACCAGCACGGCGCGCACCGTCCCGCTCGTCTCCGCCTCGATGCGGTTCATGATCTTCATCGCCTCGATGATGCACAGCGTGTCGCCCTGCGACACCTGGGAGCCGACCTCGACGAAGGGCTTGTCGCCCGGCGTCGACGCGCCGTAGAAAGTGCCGACCATGGGCGATTCCATGATCGACCCCGGGGGCAGACCGTTCTCCTCGACCGGCGAGCCGGGGGCGACGCCGGGCGCCGCGGCGGGCCCGGCGGCCGGCGCCGCGGCGGCGGGCGGCGGCGGCGGCGCGTAGGCCGATGCCGGCGGCGCGGACGAATGGCGCGCGATGCGCACCGATTCCTCACCCTCCACGATCTCGATCTCGGCGACGTCGGACGCCTCCAGCAGCTCGATCAGCTTCTTGATCTTGCGAATGTCCATGCAGAATTCCGTGGGTCTGACAGCGTTCAGGCGTCGGCGGCGAGACGCGCGGCGACGGCCGTCAGCGCGAGCGAATAGCCGAGCGGGCCGAGGCCGACGATCGTGCCGATGGCGACGTCGGAGAAATAGGAGTGATGGCGGAACGACTCGCGGGCGTGCACGTTCGAGAGGTGCACCTCGACGAAGGGCAGTTGCACCGCGAGCAGGGCATCGCGCAGCGCGACGCTGGTGTGCGTGAAGGCCGCCGGATTGATGATCGCGGCGCGCGTGCCGTCGTCCAGCGCGGCCTGCACCCGATCGACCAGGACGCTCTCGGCGTTGCTCTGCAGGAACGCGATGCCCAGCCCCGCAGCGGCGGCCTGCGCCGTCAGGTCCCGTTCGATCGCGGCGAGCGTCACGGTGCCGTACTTGTCCGGTTCCCGCCGTCCCAGGAGGTTCAGGTTCGGGCCGTTCAGCACCAGCACCTGTGACATACTTCCCGATTCTCCGCCAAGGCGCCCGACGCGCCCACACCCCGGTGCGAGCTGCGAAGATCGGGCCAATTGACGGACGATAGCACCAATAAACCGTCGGTTGCAGACCGTTTGCGGCAGATGCCGACGAGAGAGGCCTCTCCTGAGCGGACCCGACACGCCGCCTTCCCATCCCGCCGCGGCCGCCGACATCGACGGCAATCGCCGCGCGCCCGACGTGCGTGACGCGCCCGACGACGAGAACGACGAGGACGCCGCGCTCGCCTTCCGCCATCTCGGCCCGGATCGACTGCTCGACGCGATCGACGCGGCGGGCTGGCTCACCGACGGGCGCGTCGCGGCACTCAACAGCTACGAGAACCGCGTGTACTCGGTCGGGCTCGAGAGTGGCGAGTTCGCCGTGGCCAAGTTCTACCGCCCCGGACGCTGGAGCGACGAGTCGATCCTCGAGGAGCACGACTTCTGCGCCGAGCTCGTCGAGCGCGATCTGCCGGCGGTCGCCCCGCTGGCGAACCCGGACGGCGAGACGCTGTTCCACGCCGGCCCCCATCGCCTCGCCCTCTTCCCGCGCGTCGGTGGGCGCCCGCCGGAGCTCGACGACCCGGAGCATCTCGGCGTGATCGGTCGCACGCTCGGCCGGCTGCATCTCGTCGGCGCGATGCACGATTTCGAAGACCGCCCCCGCGTCGATCTCGACCGTCTGGGCGAGGAGCCGAGCGGCTTCCTGCTCGACTCGCCGCTCCTGCCCGACGCGCTCGTCGAGGTCTACGGCGCGCTTACCGACGAACTGCTCGACCTGATCGCCGACCGCATCGAGACGGTCGACGCCGCGGCGATCCGCGTGCACGGCGACTTCCACCCCGGCAACCTCCTCATCGGCGGCGACGGCACGCCGTGGCTGCTCGACTTCGACGACGCGGGCACCGGACCCGCCGTGCAGGACCTGTGGATGTTCCTCCCCGGCGAGCGCGCCGACGCGCAGGCGAACCTCGGTCACCTGCTCGAAGGCTACTCCGAGTTCCGCGACTTCGACCGACGGGAACTGGCGCTGATCGAACCGCTGCGCACGCTCCGCATCATCCACCACGCGGCCTGGATCGCTCGCCGCTGGGACGACCCCGCGTTCCGCCTCGGCTTCCCGCAATTCGCCGAAGCCCGCTTCTGGGACGACCACGTGCTGACCCTCCGCGAGCAACGCGCCGCGCTCGACCAGGAACCGCTCCGCTACTGACCGGCCCGTCCGCCGCCGCCGCGGACGGCGGGCACGCCCGACCGTCGTTCCTGCCCGGACGCCGTTCGCTCGGCGGCCGTGAGCCGGCGCGGCTACGGCTTCGTCAGGGCGGCCTCGAGCGACAGGGCCAGCGCCGACGGCGGCTCGTCGCGCGGAGTCGCCTTGCGGGGAGGTTCGCGACGCGTCGGGCCGCCGCGCTCGCCGGCCGGCGGGCGCCCGCCGCGGCGCGGGCGGCCGTCGTCGGCGTCGCGGGCGCTGTCGGACAGGCGCATCGACAGCCCGATGCGCTGACGAGCGACGTCGACGCTCATCACCTTGACCTTCACGATGTCGCCCGCCTTCACGACCTCGCGCGGGTCCTTCACGAAGGTCTCGGACAGCGCCGAGATGTGGACGAGCCCGTCCTGATGGACGCCAACGTCGACGAAGGCGCCGAAGGCGGTCACGTTGGTCACCTGCCCCTCGAGCACCTGGTCGGGCACGAGATCGCCGATCTTCTCGACGCCGTCGGCGAAGCTGGCGGTCTTGAACTCGGGACGCGGATCGCGCCCGGGCTTCTCCAGCTCGGCGAGGATGTCGCGCACCGTGGGCTCGCCGAAGCGCTCGTCCATGAACCGCGTGGGATCGAGCGCCCGCAACCACGCCCCGTCGCCGATGATGTCGGCGAGCGGTCGCTGGGCGTGCTCGACGATTCGCTTCACGACCGGGTAGCTCAGCGGTTCGGCGGGGCGGCCAAGGCGTTCGACAACCAGATCGGAAGAGCACA
>ENA-ORXM01002897-ORXM01002897.1-marine-metagenome-genome-assembly--contig:-NODE-2897-length-18528-cov-3.686087_pt1 | contig 18528 bp, 17 predicted proteins | sample MGYA00237867_ERZ511480 | MGnify/ENA primary metagenome ERZ511480 (study PRJEB26309, sample SAMN06266103) | marine metagenome | isolation source: Algal blade | place: United Kingdom:Sidmouth, United...
AAGCGTGGCTTAAAAGGGGTTTACTTCGACCGCTCCGCGACATCTCTTATTGACGGTAAGGCGGGCGAACTGCGCTACCGGGGTTACTCTATTCACGATTTAGCAGAGAACTCGAGCTTTGAAGAAACGGCCTACTTACTGCTTTATGGCGAATTGCCGACTAAGGGTAAACTCGAGGCGTTCAATAAAGAGCTGATAGACGCGAGGACCTTACCTGACCCTATTTTCGACATTATCCGCGCGGTCAAAGACGCGCACCCGATGGATGTGCTGCGAACGGCGACCTCTGCACTCGCAGCTTTTGACCCCGAGGTGGGTGACAATTCGCAGGAGGCGACGCGGCGCAAAGGCGTTCGGCTGAGTTCACAAGTACCTACCATTGTCGCGGCACACGAGCGGATTCGTAACGGGCTAGAGCCTGTCGAAGCAAGCAAAACCCTCAACCACGCAGGTAATTTTCTGTATATGCTCACGAGTCAAGAACCCAGTGAAGCCACCGCCAAACTGATGGACACCGACCTGATACTTCATGCTGAGCACGGCTCGAATGCCTCGGCGTTTACGGCCAGGGTTGTTGTCGGAACCGACGCCAACCTGCACGCGGGCATCACTGCCGCCATTGCCGCCCTGTCCGGTCCCGCCCACGGTGGCGCAGCCGAAGATGTGATGAAAATGGCGCAAGAGGTCGGCGACCCGTCCAAAGCAGCTGAATTTGTCAAGGCGAAGCGCGCTAACCGCGAGGCTATTATGGGTTTCGGGCACCGCGTTTACCGCACCGAGGACCCGCGGGCACGGCATTTGCGCAGCGGTGTCGAGCGCCTTTCAAAAGAGAAGGGTGAGCCGCAGTGGTATGAAATTTTGCAAGCGCTTGTTGACGCTATGAAACCTTATAGCCGCTTAGGTGTGAACGTCAACGTAGATTTTTATGCGGGCGTTATTTACTATTTGAACGGCATCCCGCAGGACATGTTCGTGCCTATTTTTGCAATTGGGCGCGTGCCTGGTTGGACGGTTCAGGTGTTGGAGCAGCTCGAGAACAACATTCTCATTCGTCCCCTTACGCTTTACACAGGTCCTGAAGCCAGGGACTATGTTGCTATAGGAGAGCGAGAGGTTTAACAACGTTTGTATTAGACAAGCCCTCGCTGGTCTTTTATACGGCGAGGGCTCTGTGTTTCTTAACTCGAGCTAGATTCTTACTGTTCCGCCCTCAAACAGCGGTACGGTCATCGTGAAGTTCTCGCTGTAGGTAAGCTTTTGTTCTTCCAGAATACCCAAGGCAATTTCTTCACCCATAAGAAGCGATTCTTCGTAATCGCTGTAGTAGTGAACGCCTGCCCAGTTGCGGCCAATTGAGATGTTGGCGGCGAGTTTGTTCAGTTCGCCCTCAACAGTAAGAGGTTCTTGGAGCTTGACCGGTACTAGCTCCGAACCATCGTCATTCGCTTCGAAGGCACTGTATTTGCCGTGCTGTTTCTCGAGGTGATAGCCGCACTTATCATCGTGGCCTAGTGTCAAAAGGGCACCGTGATCGAAGTAAGCTTTCAAAATCGTTACACACGCCCCTGCGACCGTAGCGTGACCTGCACCATAGCTTGGATGCATCGGTGAACCTTCGGGAAAGGCCATTGGTAAGAGATAACGGTCACCCTTTCCGGTAAGGTCCGATTTACGATCTTTATAGGTGCTGTTTTGATTTTTATTGTGCTTCACGATGGCGGTCAGTATCGAAGGGGCAATTTGCGTCGCTAATTTGCCTACTGGCTCGAGGTAGTCACCGTACTCAACGCCGCCATTCTTCTTCTCAGTCATATAGCAGTCAATCAGACCCCCAAAAGCCTCGGGACGGGCGCGGCGGTGGACGTTGAATTTTTGGTAACGAACAGCCTTTAGCGCCCTGGTTGCCACTTCAGTGACAAGCGAGAGAATGTGCGGACCACCGAAGTGGGCGAATCCCTGCTGCTTATCGACATTATCAGCAGCCTGAAAGGGAATGCCTCTGTCAAAAGGTATACCCATACCCAACATGATGAGGCAAGCGTTCAAATAGGCTTCGTAGAGGGCGTCGTAGTGGACATAGGTCGCTAAATCTCGTGGAGTTGTAATGAACCTATGGGTCTGCGCATGCTTATCCCCCATGCCTTCATTTGTAACGTAGCATTCGCTACCCCTCAAATCAGCACCGTTTTGTACGTCGAGCCAAGCCTCGTAGGTCGTCATATAGTCTTTGCAGGGCTTTGCAACGCGTACTCTTTGGTCAGCGTGAATAGGGCCATAGGCCGCAAAACCGTCAGAAATATTATGGGCCAAATCATTTTTGTTGATGCCAGAATTTCCAATCAGCAAGAATTGGGAAATGTAGGGCCCGACATCATCGCCTTTCGCAAAGCCGCGGAATATTTTTTGCCCTGTGAGTCCACCTAAGCGAGGCACGTCGTTTTCGAACTGGTGTAAAGCTTCTATAACCTCATTAACGGTAAGCTCTGGTTCGCAATCGTACATCTCGAGAAACTCATTCTCAGCTATTTCCTTAGGGGTAAACTGTTTACTTAGCAGTTGCTTATTTTTAGGATGCCCTTCCGTCCTAAACTGTCTAAAGTGGGTGTCACGTAGCAACGCCATTGCGTAGACCTCACTCATTTCAGCGGCTAAATTTGCGCTGTGAAGCTTGGGCGCAGGGGGCATCGTGACGGCTTGGGCGTCAGGACCCTGTAAGTCGAAAACTTTGCCAGCGCCAGCGCTTTCCCAGGCCCGTACATTTGCTCCTTTTTTATCATTTGCATCTTGGGCCGCCTGCGAATACCAGTATTCTTTTGCCTTTGGGCAGCCTGACGTTAGCTCGTCTGCGAGATAAGTTCGCCTCTTACACCCGTCGGTGCTCAGGTGCGGTTCGTGAGCCAAACCTTTTTTTGACTTCTTACCGTCTTTCAGAGCCTTCAGTTTAAAGGGTCCCAGCGGCGTCTTTTCAAAATCCGCAGGGTTGCCTGACTGAATACCGATAACGAATTTTTGATAATGATCGGGGTTGACAAGCGAGCCATCCTCGTTATGAGGTAGACCTTTTGTGAAATTGGTCAGGTGTGTTGGTCCTGCGTCTTTCGGACAAGTACCTTGTTTTCCCTTTTCAATGTGGCGGAACTCATACTCCTCTCCGTTGCTACAGTGCTTCGGATGCTCCCTAAGGTAAGCGATGTGGCTTGCACTATTTCTTAACTCCTGGGCGATTTCTCGGCGAGTTTTCATAACTCTCCTCCTTTTCAAAAAGAAGAGTAGAGAAACAACCCTGACCAAAGCCTGACCACCCCCTGTTTGTATTGAGGGTGTTTGTTAGTCAGAAGGATAGCTCTTTGCTTTAGCTGACTTAAGTTGTCGCTATTAAAACGGCTGTCGTCGTAACAATATCTTCAACGCTTGCGCCCCGCGACAAGTCACTTATTGGCTTTGTAAAACCCTGTAAAAAGGGGCCGATAGCTTGTGCGCCCCCTAAATATTGTGTGATTTTGTAAGCGATGTTGCCGCTGTTTAGGTCGGGAAAGATAAAGACGTTGGCCTGACCCGCAACATCAAGTGCGTCGGCTGCTTTTTTTGCGGCGATGGTAGGGGAGATGGCGGTATCGAATTGTAGTTCTCCCTCGAGCCCTAACGCTGGATTACGCTCTTTTGCTAAGCATGTTGCTTCGACCACCTTATCAGCGAGCGCGTGCTTTGCACTGCCGAGGGTTGAAAAAGACAGCATAGCGACTTTAGGTTTTTTATCTAATAAGTGCTTGGCACTCGAGGCCGATGCCAGTGCAATATCTGCAAGCTGCTCGGCGCTTGGTTCGACATTCAGCGCGCAGTCTGCATAAATAAAGGTTTTATTCATTTGACCCTGAAAGTCAGGCAAAATCATCAGGAAAAAACTCGAGGGGGTCGCAATGCCCTCTGCTAAGCCAATCGTCATGAGGCCCGCTGTCACGACCCTAGCCGTTGGATTCGAGACGCCTGCAATCATAGCGTCGGCGTCACCGCTTTTGACCATCATGCCCGCGAATTGTAGGGGTTTTTTCACGAAACGCTGCGCGGCTTGCGGGCTGGTTTTTGGGCGGCTTTCCGTATAGAGGTTGGCGTAGTGCTTGAGCGACTCACTCGTTTCTGGATCGATTATGTCAATCTCACTCAGAGAGAGACCTCGTTTGTTGGCTAGAGTCTCGAGAGCTTTTCTATTCCCCAAAACAATAGGCTGGACTACGCCTTCGTGCTCGAGTTGATACGCTGCTTGCAAAATGCGAACGTCGTTACCCTCAGGAAAAACAACCCGTCTGGGCGCTTGTTTGTGTTTCGCTTTTGCAGCCTCTATAAAGCCTTGAACACTCGGCATGATCGATATTACCAGAGCTTATTTACCTTTGATGAAAGTGATAAAACGCCGGGCATTTTGCGAGCATAAATTGGCTTCGGGATGCACGATGCTCAAGGGTCGACGAAAGCCCTTAATACCGATAGGGAGCGCGACAAGTAAGCCCATCTCGACCTCACGTTTAACAGCCAGGCGCGAAATAAACCCTGCGCCAAAGCCTTGCAGAATAGCTTCTTTCACGGCGTCGACGCCCTTAGCCTCAAGTTTTGTTCTGGGCCTAACCGAGTGTTGCGCCAGGGCTGCATCTACGACCGCACGGGTGCCTGAGCCGTCTTCACGCCGGACGACGGGCAGGTCTTGTAAATCCTTCGGGCCGATACGTTTTCTACGGGCAAGTGGGTGTTCGGGTAACAGTGCCAGGATGATTTCGTCGTGGGCGATGACAGCGTGCTCGAGTTCAGCCTCGTCGTCGGGGCCTTCGATAAGCGCGAGGTCAGCGCTGCCGTTTCGCAGCAAGGTAAGGGCCTCTTGAGTATTACAGGCAAGCAGTTGTAATTCGACCTCAGAGTGGGCGTCGGCAAAGGTTTTGAGGCGACGGGGCAGGTAGTACATGGCAATTGTGGTGCTCGCGGCGACGCGCAAGTACCCTGAACTGCCTTCCTGAAGCTCTCTAGCATACTGCCTTGCACCCTCTAATGAACGAGCCAAAGTCTGAGCGTAAGGCAGCAGTGCCTTGCCCGCAGGGGTCAATACAACGCCGTAGCGCCAGCGTTTGTATAGCGGCTCACCCACGGCCTCCTGCAACTTTTTGAGCTGTGAGGAAACGGCGGGCTGACTTTTAAAGAGGACCTTGGCAGCAGCGCTCAAGCTGCCAGTTTTGGCGACGGTGGCAAACGTGATAAGTTGGTCGGGCTCGAGACGCATCCGCTAAGTATAAACTAGATATAAATCAAGATTATAGCTGTATCTGAAAAAGCTATTTGAACTTATATCTGCTGGGGCATACACTACGAAGTGACAAAGCTAATGTCATGGCAAACTGACGAGCGCTAAGCTGGTTAGGGTCCCTTGTATCAGATAGAGGTGAACATATGCAGCTTATCGAACTCGAGCGAGAGTTCAATCCGCCCCCGCAGTGGGGCAAAGTTCTCGACCAGACGCGCTGTATCGGCTGTCACGCTTGTACGGTGGCTTGTAAAAGTGAGAATGAGGTGCCTCTGGGCGTCAACCGTACCTACGTTAAGCAAGCTGAGGTTGGACATTTTCCCGATACGCGCAGACAGTTTCAAGTCACGCGTTGCAACCAGTGCCAGAACCCGCCCTGTGTCGAAGCCTGTCCAGTTACGGCTATGTACCAGCGGGAAGATGGTCTGGTCGATTTTGACAAAGACGTTTGTATCGGTTGTAAAGCTTGCATCGCCGCGTGTCCCTATGACGCAATTTTTATCAACCCTGAGGACGGCAGCGCCGAGAAGTGCAACTTTTGTGCCCATAAATTAGATGTGGGACTCGAGCCTGCTTGTGTACAAGTTTGCCCTGTCGAGGCTATTTTAATAGGTGACGTAAACGACCCGACGACCAAGGTCGCCCAAATTATCGGGCGTGAGTCGGTCAATGTGCGCCGCCCCGAAAAACAAACCAAACCCAAAATGTATTACGTCGGCGTAGACCAGTCGACTTTAGACCCACTCGCTGCCAACACCCCTGAAGGCGGCATGTTCCAGTGGAGTGAGCAAAAGCATGATCTCGAGAGTGGCTACGTCGCTAGCGGCATGCCTGCGGGTTGGTCGAGTAACAACACAGCGGCCTCTCTTCTCGCTTATGATTTCAACCACAAACGCCCGTGGGATTTCCGAGTTAGCCTTTACACCTGGACAAAATCAATTAGTGCAGGAGCAATGCTTTTTACGGCACTGGCTATTTTGTTGGGTTGGCTACCTATAGAAAGCGTTTTAGCTCAATGGATTGCGCCGCTTGTCGGTGGCGTGTTCCTAGCCATAACAGGCGGCCTACTTATTTGGGATTTGACCCACCCTATGCGGTTTTATCTCATTTTCACCCGTCCACAGTGGAAGTCCTGGCTGACGCGTGGTGCGTTTATCATCGCCGCTTACGGGGCGCTGATTGTGCTGTGGCTTATCGGTTCGCTTTCGGGTGCCTACGGCTTTCAGATATTTTTGGCATGGCTTATGCTTCCGGTAGCGCTTATGACGTCGGTTTATACGGCCTTTTTGTTTGCACAGAGCAAGGCTAGGGACCTCTGGCAAAATCCTTTGCTACCCTTTCACCTCGGTTTGCAAGCTTTACTTGCGGGGGCAGCCATCATGGGGTTGCTCGGTGTTTTTTCTGGGCAAGCTCTATTTTTAACCTCTGCTATCTGGACGGTGGCGGTTTCTGCCCTTGTTCACGTGCTAGTCACCTGGGGTGAATTGTCGTTGCCTCACGTGACAGCGCACGCCAAGTTAGCAGCAACCTACCTTACTAAAGGTGCCTTTAAAAAGTATTTTTGGGGCGGGATGATGGTTGGTGGGGTTTTGCCTGTGCTTATCCTCGCGCTACTTCCTAATCTTTTTGGTCTGGTTCTTGCATCGCTGGCGGCGCTTGCAGGACTGCTCGCCTTTGAACACGCATATGTTCAAGCGGGCCAGTCGGTTCCGTTAGCTTAAGGGGGATGATATGAGTAGTTTGAAATTCAAACGGCTTGGCGAAAAACTTAAAGAAAAACTCCAAGGCCAGCCCCGCCTCATCATTTCTGACACGGCACCTAAATTTGCCTCCAAAGAGGGGCATGCAACAACGTTTCCTGGTCCCAGTGAAATAGGACTGAGTAACTATCCACCCTCGGACAGTTGGGACAGTTGGACCGAACTGGACTCGAGAGCCTGGCCCAAGCGCGAAGAGCACACCTACTCACTTGTACCCACAATCTGTTTTAACTGCGAGGCCGCGTGCGGTCTACTCGCCTATATCGACAAAGATACAAACCAGATTCGCAAAATCGAAGGTAACCCGCTGCACCCTGGGTCACGTGGTCGTAACTGCGCCAAAGGTCCTGCCACGCACAACCAACTCACCGACCCTGACCGCATCCTCTACCCATTAAAGCGTGTGGGTAAACGTGGTGAGGGCAAGTGGGAGCGGGTTTCGTGGGATGAAGCGCTGGATGATATCGGCGGACGTATTCGCAAAGATATTGTCGAGACAGGTGGACGTGAAACGGTTTACCACGTGGGCCGTCCGGGCGAAGACGGCTTTACCAACCGTGTCTTACAAGCCTGGGGTGTCGATGGACATAACAGTCACACGAATATTTGTTCTTCGAATGCAAGGGCTGGTTACACCTTTTGGATGGGGATGGACCGTCCCTCGCCTGACTTTGGTGAAGCGGATTTTATCTTGCTCGTATCTGCGCATCTCGAGAGTGGGCACTACTTCAACCCACACGCGCAGCGCATCGTCGAGGCGAAAAAGCGCGGCGCAAAGATTGCGACCTTTGACCCGCGGCTGTCCAACACAGCCTCAAGTACCGACATTTGGCTACCCAGTTACCCCGGCACGGAACCTGCCGTTATCTTAGCGATTGGGAACTATTTGCTGCAAACGGGGCAGTATGACCGCGACTACATCAAAAACTGGTGGAATTGGGAAGAATATTTGGCGGGGGAGCATCCTGAACTAGAGCCCACGTTCGAAGCCTTCGAGGGCATCCTAAAAAATCTCTATAGCGAGTTCACCTTTGAATATGCTGCTCAGGAATCGGGTGTGCGGCAAGACCGTATTGAGCAGGTGGCGTTCCACGTGGCTCGAGCAGGCAAGCGTTTCTCCTCGTACAATTGGCGTAGCGCGGGCGCGGGTAACGAGGGCGGCTGGCAGATTGCGCGCTGCCTCATGCTGTTACACGCGCTGACGGGGTCTGTCGGGACACCGGGTGGTTTCTGGCCCGCGGCATGGAACAAGTTCGTACCCAAACCACCGCACCCCGCCCCCGGGCCGAAGTGGTGGCAGGACCTCCACATTTCGGATGAGTTCCCGCTGGCGTACTACGAAATGAGCATTCTTCTACCGCACTTTTTGAAAGAGGGTCGCGGCAAGCTCTCAACTTATTTCACGCGCGTGTACAATCCGGTCTGGACCAACCCTGACGGCTTTAGCTGGCTCGAGGCGCTAAGCGATGAAGAGAAAGTCGAGTGTCATGTTGCCCTAACACCTACCTGGAACGAGTCGGCCTGGTTTGCGGATTACGTTTTGCCAATGGGTCACTCAACGGAGCGCCACGACATCATGTCGCAAGAAACAAGCCGGGCACAGTGGATAGGGTTTCGTCAACCTGTGATGCGTGAATATTTTGAGCGCAACGGTAAGGCGTTCAATGATACGCGCGACGTGAACCCCGGAGAAGTCTGGGAAGAAAACGAGTTCTGGATGGAGCTTTCCTGGCGTATTGACCCGGATAATGCCCTCGACATTCGCAAATATTTCGAGAAGCCTGATGCTCCTGGCGAGAAAATGACCATTGATGATTACTACGCGCACGTTTTTGAAAACAGTGTTCCAGGCTTACCTGAAGCCGCTGCTAAAGAGGACTTGAGTCCCCTAAAATACATGCGCCGTTACGGTGCGTTCGAGGTCACGGGCGAGGCGTCGGCAAAATATTTAGAGATCGTCGGTGAGGCTGAACTCGAGGACGTTCGCATCAAAGATGGGCGCGTCTACACCCGTTTACCCAAAGGCGGCTACGGCCCTACGGCTGAGGCTGATGAAGAAGGACGTAACGCTGTCGGTGTTGACGTTGGAGGTAGAACACTTCGCGGGTTTCCGACGCCATCGGGGAAGCTCGAGTTTTACAGCTCTACCTTGCGTGATTGGGGCTGGCCCGAATACGCGCTGCCAACCTATATTAAAAGCCACGTTCATCCTGAAAATATGCGCGAAGGGGAGATGTGCCTCTTACCTAATTTCCGCTTGCCCGTCCAGATACATACGCGTAGTGCCAACAGTAAATGGCTTGATGAAATTGCCCACACCAATCCCCTCTGGATGCACCCGGTCAAGGCTAAAGAACTGGCTGTAAAAACAGGCGACCTGGTACGCGTGAATACCCGCATTGGCTATTTTGTCGTCAAAGCCTGGGTCACCGAAGGCATTCGCCCTGATATTGTTGCCTGTTCGCACCACTTCGGGCGCTGGCGTTTAGATGATGCCAACGGCGGCAACCGCTCGCTTAGTAATGTCGTCACGCTAAACAATGAGGGCAGCGAGTGGGCGATGAAAAAGCAAAAGGGCGTTCATCCGTTCGAGTCTAGCGATGCGGATACCTCACGCATTTGGTGGAGCGATGTGGGCGTGCATCAAAACATTACCTTCGAGGTTCACCCCGACCCGATTTCGGGGATGCACTGCTGGCACCAGGCTGTGAGAGTTGAAAAAGCGCAACCCGGTGATAAACACGGTGATGTTCGTGCCGATACGGACAAGGCGCATGCGTCGTTTCACGAATGGCTTGCCAAAACGCGCCGAGCGAGCGAACACAGCCCGGATGGTACACGTAGGCCATACTGGTTGCCGCGTCCACTTAAGCCCTCAAAAGAGGCTTACAAGTTACCGGACGTGAGTGAAAAGGAGCCTGTTTCAGGAGACTAAAAACACAACACTCTTTTTAGAGCTGCCACTTTATAATCGTTATTATGAAGCTTGAAGACGTGCGACGCAAAAGGGACGTTATTCTGGAACTTGCCCAGACCCACGGCGCTTATAATGTGCGTGTATTTGGGTCTGTGGCGCGTGGCGAGGCAACAGCGTCTAGTGATGTTGACTTTCTCATTGCGCTTAAACCAGATAAAAGCCTGCTCGATTTGGGTGGTTTTCTTATGGACCTCAAAGCTTTGCTAGCGTGTGAGGTTGATGTTGCAACGGAAGCTATGCTGAAAGCGCGGATGTGTGAGCGAGTTCTTCAAGAGGCTGTGCCGCTTTGAGTCAGCTTGCCCGACGTCTAGAAGATATTTTAGAGGCGTTAACTAATATCGAGCGTTACGCGACTCAATGACGTGATGCTTTTGAGCAAGAGGAATTAATACAGGTTTGGATGCTACACCATCTACGCATTATTGGAGAGGCTGTCCGCGTTATCAAACCAGAGATTGAGTCTCGATATCCTGACATTCCTTGGGCGAGTGTCATTGGGATGCGAAATATCTTGATTCATCAGTATTTTGCAGTTGACACGGACCTTGTTTGGCGCGTTATCCAAAACGACCTTGAGCCTCTTGAAATAGCAGTTAAAGCTGTCCTAAAAGATCTTGATGCGTAAGGGTTAGACCTCACAGGTACAACCGCACTCGAGACCTATCTCGACAGGCGACTCGAGCCTCTTCACATTATCCTTACGGTGGTGGTAAACAATTTTAGTTCGAGGCTCGAAAATAACTACATCTTTAACGCCTAATGAAAGGTAAAAGCTCGGGGCGAGTTCAAGATCTTTACGCTCGTAGCCTTCGCTGACAATCTCGATGACTGCTTCGGGAACTATTTCCAAGGCTTGTCGCAATGCGGTGTCTACAGGGCGTTCGCAAAGAACCGCAATATCAGGACGTTTGAGTGAACCATCTTGAAACTTAAAAAGGACATCTGCTATATGAAAGCAGTCGCAGTTGATACCCTCACTGAGTTCTATGCTCGCCCGAATCCGGTCTATCTCGAGTTGATGTGCAGCCACAGGGCTAGCCTCCCAAATAGGTAGACCGCGCACGATTTCTAGCCGGACATTCATCTGGTCAGCTTGTAAAATCAACTCTTCAGGTGAAAGACTCATGCTTGAAGTATAAGCGATATATTTGGTCGAAAAGGTAGACTGATGTGTGAGTGATTACGCGCCCATCTACCGCTTTTTAGCACGAGCTTTCCTCCGTCCACCTGACAGTGAGATACTCGAGCTTGCCTCAGAGTTACTAGATTTGCCGGATTCAACGACAGATGCTCAGCAGCATACCTGGCTTTTCGAGTTCAATGTCTACCCTTACGCCTCGGTATATTTAGACCCGACGGGCATGTTGAACGCGCCCTGGTCAGGTTTTGTTGCAGGGGTTTACGGGGCGCTCGACCTGGATGTTTCTCTGGAGGCTGGACTTGCTGCGCCGGACCACATCTCAGCGCAACTCGAGGCTTTAGCTACGTTACTCGAGCGGGAGGAAAGTGCATCTACCTCGGTGGTTGCAGCAGCGAGACACGTTCAGCGAACGTTGCTATTAGAACATCTTTTACCCTGGCTACCGACCTTTCACTCTGCGGTTCAACGATTGGATGAGGGGCTTTACGCAAGGCTTTCAGCATTGGCGCTCGGGATAGCCCTAGAACATTCAGAAACGCTTACAGATGTGAACAAGATTGCTCAGTTTAGCTTTCCCGAGCCAGAGGGTGAACCAGCTGAGGGGGGACGGGCTCGAGATGAACTCACCAAATTCTTTCTGCCCGCACGTTCAGGCATGTTCTTGAGTCGTGAGGATGTTATGCGTTTGGGCCGTTCGCTTGATTTACCCGTTAGGTTTGCTGAGCGCTCGTTTATGCTCGAGCAACTCGCGCTTGCTGCGGCAGACGCAGAAATGCTTGATACTTTTTTCCTCGAGCTTAAAGGGGAAGCCGAGCGTCAGTTGGCGTCACTTGTGGACTTGCAAGAGAACCACACGACCCTCGCACCTCTTTGGGAAGAACAAGCCACAAAGCTCAGACAAAGCGCTGAAAATCTTGATAAGTTGAGGGCTGAGGTTTCTGTCTAATTGCTTTGACAGCTGTAGCGTAAGAGTGGACTATCGCCGCCTTTTGCCTCGGTGGTGTAAACAAAGGCGTAGCCCTCCGATAGGTAGCTAAGCGCCTCTTGCTGCGCCAATCTTTGCACAGGAATATTCGTGTGCAGAATCTTTTTGTCAATTTTGGTAACGCTGCCGCTGGGCAGCGTATCGAGGTCTAAATTTATTTCAAAGGCGTTGCCATAGGTCAAAATCATCAACCTCGAGCCGTCGGGTGAGATGTCCATTGCCGTGGCTGTATGACTGAAAAGGTCGACGAGTGAACCACTGAGGTTACGCAGGTCGACGGTGGCTATGTGTTCGAGGGGCAAAGGCACGTCTGGCCTGGGCCACGGCACGGCGCGAGTGCGGTAAAGTTTTGCCGATGGAATTCCTGTGATAGTTGGCCCCTCTTTTGTCAGCACATAAATATCGCCGTTTGGATGAACGGCTAAGCCCTCAGCGTCATGGTTGCCGTCAGGATATTCTAAAAAGAGGCGGTGAACGGGTTCGACGCGCTCAGGAAAGGTCTCGAGTTCTTCGATCAAAACAATCTCTACGCTATCGCGGCTGACATTGTTGCCCCCGATATTGGCCCAGTACAAACAACTTGTCATGCCGCAAGGACCCACATCCAAATCTTCCAAATCACGCGACTTGTTGCCCAATGTCCCGATGCGAACCTGCTGTAAACTTTGCGCCGTTTGGTCGGTGACATAAAAGTGAGGCCAGTCGGAATCGCTGACCAGATAAAGTCGGTCATCTACGAGTTGTGAAGCGGCTAGACCACTTGTTTCGTCACTAATAGTCGTGTCGATAGCGCCCACTGTCTGAGCTGACCAGGTTTGGCAAAGCTGCGCCAAAGCGAGTGAATAAAAGCTTAGTAAAAGAGTAAGAAAAACGCGCATGCCTCATCCTAAAATGTTTAGGGTCTTCGGTACGTGAATTTAGGTAAAGACATCTTTATAAATGTGATAGCGTTAGTCTTTTGCGACTCAAAATAAGTTTTGCGGTGCTTGCTCTAAAGTTGGCCCCTATTGACTGAAGCGTCTCGAGGTCAAGTTTGAAATCTGAGGGTGCTGGCACAATACATTTGAGCGTCTACCAAAAAAACGCCGCCCGTAGGCGACGCAATTATTTCAGATTATTAGTTACTCAGCTTTTGCTGACAATCATGACAGACGGCGCTTTTTCTTTATGCACTTCTACGTACCACGAATCGCCTTTAGCAAAGACGCGGCGACTCATCGTTTCATAGTGACCAAAATCAACGACTGAGTTCGCAAAATAGTCTGCAACGGTTTCACTCGAGAACGGACCTACTAAACAGTTACACTCGCCTTGCCACCGGTTTGGGACGATAGGATTTTGGGAGAACGCGTAAGTTGACAGTCCTTGGGTCGAAGCCACCACTTCTTTCACGGACGCCGCCTTTCTCACAGGTGTTACTAGGGACGCAAATTGTGCCTCTACCTGGAAACGTATGGTAGCACTCAATTGAGTGAAGAAAATGATAATGTTGAATTTCATACACGTTTTTGCCAAAGGTCCCCCAATTGGGGTGGCTTTGTGGAAAATTGCGCAAGGGATTTGGTTTTCGCGAACTATTTCTTTGCACTTTCTAACACTATAGAACTAGGTGGAAATACGTTTCAAATGCGGTTTACCGAGTACAGCGTCTAAATTTACGTTTTAGGCAAAACGGTGGGGGCAGGGTGCAGAAGAGTTTTATTCTTATTCCCCGCCCTCTCAACAGTTTTATGAGCTTTAACTCTTCAATTCAGGTTTCACTAAATGCGTCACCCTACGCAGATGCCAGTGTTTGTACAGCCCCTTTGGCAATCAGATGCTCAGCAATCTGCACCGCGTTGAGCGCTGCGCCTTTACGAATCTGGTCACCTGAAACGAACAGGGCAATACTGCCAGGCTTACTCACATCGTCACGAATGCGTCCGACGAAACAGTCGTCGTGACCACTCGAGCTAAGCGGCATGGGAAAAGTGTTACCTGCTCGGTCATCGGTGATTTGTAAGCCCTCTGCGTTTGCTAAAACTCCACGCGCCTCATCGGCGGTTACAGGACGCTCGAACTCAGCGTGAATCGCTTCGGAGTGGGCGCGGAAAACAGGCACCCTAATGCAGGTTGCGCTAATGCGCAAATCAGGCGCATCTAAAATTTTACGCGACTCTAAGAGGAGCTTTCGTTCTTCGACGTTGTAACCGTCCTCGCCTATCTCGCTGTCATGACTGAACAGGTTAAAAGCGATAGGGTGCTGAAACTTTTCAGGGGGGATACGCTCACCCCCTAAGGCGGCCTTGGTTTGCTGCTCGAGTTCGGTAATACCTGCGGCACCAGAGCCAGAAACAGCTTGATACGTCGCCACCGTAGCCCGCGTGAGACCGAAGGCTTTATGCAGCGGCGCTAAAGCCATGAGCGCGATAATCGTCGAGCAGTTGGGATTGGCAATCACGCCGCGGTGTGCTAACGCAGCCTCACCATTTACCTCGGGAATAACGAGTGGGGCACGTTCGTCCATACGCCAAGCAGACGTGTTGTCAATGACGACAGCGCCGTGGCTCGCCCAGTCCCAGGCTTTAGCCTTGGATAGGGTGCCACCTGCCGAGGAAAAGACAATGTCGGCGTCTAAGTTACCATCTTCAGGTAAAGCTTTGACCGTGAGGGTTTTATCGCCAAAAGTAATTTCTTTGCCCGCAGAGCGCTGCGAGGCGTAAAGCGTGAGCGTCGTCAACGGAAAGGCCCTCTCGTTTAAAAGGCTTAAAAATTCCTGTCCGACAGCGCCAGTGGCGCCCACAATCGCTACACGCATAAGAAGCTCCTTAAAAATCACGAATCTGTCAGCTTGGCTTGCCGCCTCTGACAGAAGCAAATCTTAGCATGACTTAAGTGTAGTAGCGTGTTAGGGTCTTAGCAGTTTGCGTGGTCACTTTAATGAGCCCCATAACGTTTCGACACGCTCTGGAGAAAAACACTTATGACCAAAAAAACAATAGCGATTGACATGGATGATGTACTTGCGGACGCGCTTGGGCGCAGGCTCGAGCGCTACAACGGCGACTATGGCACGGTTTTAACAGCAAAAGATGTCGAAGGTAAACGCATCTACGACATCCTCCCTGCGGAGCGGCATGACCGTTTGCGCAGTTACTTAATGGAACCTGGCTTTTTTGGCAATTTAGAAGTTGTTGAAGGTGCTATAGAGGTCGTTCATGAGCTTACGCAGACTTACGACGTTTATATTGCTACGGCAGCGATGGAAGTGCCCAACTCTTTTTCAGAAAAATATGTTTGGCTGCTGCGCCACTTTCCCTTTTTAGACCCTCTCAACTTCATCTTTTGCGGTCACAAGCATATGATTGCTGCTGACTATCTCATCGACGATACACCGTCCCATTTTGAAACCTTTACGGGCGAGGGCATTGTCTTTACTTCAGCAAAAAATGTGGGCGAAACGCGCTACCGCCGTGTGGATAATTGGGAAGATGTTCGAAAGATGTTTTTAGCTTAGCGCCCTGTTTGGCGGCAAAGCTAGCGGTATACTCTTTAGTATGGCAGATACTTCCTGGATTAACTGGAGCGCCCTCGAGGCCAAACTTCCTGAAGACGATAAGATTGCTCTCGAGCAGGCTCTAACGCAACTCGCTGCGCCTACGGACGTCGAGGACACACCCTACAAAGATCAAACGACTGAGACTTCACAAGAAGTCTTGGAGAGGCTTACTGACTCGGGCGACGCAAAGCAAGAAAACGGCAAAATGTTTATCAAGAAAACCTTGATTCCTGACGATTTTCACAAATATATCGACGAATGAACTGGCTTGACTGGCATGCTTTAGAAAGCAGCATTCCTCTGGACGATTTACCTGACTTTCACCGCCAGTTTTTAGCCTTAGCACGTCCCGACGAGGACTATTCTGCGGCGGCACTGCGGCAGGTACAGGGTAAAGTTCAAGCAAGTTTGAAGGCTTTAGAACGCCAGGGGCACGCCATAACCGAAGGCGAAACCCTGTTGGTCGAGCAAGCTTTTGTTCCCGAGGCGTTTCACAAATACGCAACTTGAGCTTGCAAACTAAGTAAACTGGTGAGCGTGCAACAGTGGCGCCGCATTGTTATAAAAATTGGTACGAGCAGTCTGACCGACCCTGACGGGCGCATCTCGCCACCCAACATGTGGGCGATTGCTCGGGGTGCCCAGGTGTTGCAGGAGGCTCTCGGCTGCAAGGTCGTACTTGTTTCATCAGGAGCAGGGGCGGCAGGGCGTGAACGATTGGGCCTGAGTTTGCCCCTTACTCTTCCTGAAAAACAGGCGGCGGCGGCGGTGGGGCAGACCTTGCTAATGCTCGACTGGGCCAGAGCCTTAGCACCGTTACCCGTTGCACAAATCTTGCTGAGCGCTTCGGATATTCAAGACCGCGAACGCTATGTGAACGCAAAAAACGCGCTGTTGGCAAGTCTTAAGCTTGGCACCGTTCCGGTGGTCAACGAAAACGATAGCGTCGCTACGGCAGAAATTAAGCTAGGCGATAACGATACGCTTTCGGCCTGGGTTGCTTATCTAGTCGGTGCCGATGCGCTCGTTATTCTGACCGATGTCGACGGGCTTTACGACGCCGACCCGCGCAGTCATAAAGATGCCAAGCGTATTGACACCGTCGCTGACGTAAGCGCGGTTGAACAGAGTGCAGGCAAGGCAGGCTCGAGTCGCGGCACAGGTGGCATGGTTACTAAACTACGCGCAGCGCGTATTGCTACTGAAGCAGGCATTGAAACCCTCATTATTGGTGGAGGTGGTGGGGGACTCGAGGCGCTTGCCCGCGGCGAGATTCGCGGCACGACTTTCTTAAGCAAGGGGCACACGCCCGCGCGTAAAGCCTGGATCGCGCAGCAAGAAACACGGGGCCAAATCATGATTGATGAGGGTGCGGCAAATGCCCTGAAACGCGGGCGCAGCTTATTGCCCAGCGGCATTAACGGGGTGTCGGCAAATTTCAATTTTGGCGACGCTGTGGCAGTGGTTCACAGGGACAAAGTGCTCGCCCAGGGGCTCAGCAATTATTCGGGTAGTGCCCTCGAGAAAATAAAAGGCAAGCAGACTTCTGAAATTTACGGTTTACTCGGTTACAAGGATTACGATGAGGTTATCCACCGTGATAATTTGGTGCTTACCGAGCGACCCTCGTAGGTAACGAAGCAGCTTTTCCCTTAGTTTTCAGCAAGGCTTTATTTTTTCTTGAGAGGGCTCGAGGGGTCTCCGTTACGCCTCAGGTGTAGAATAGAGCTATGGAACGAACGATACGCGTACTCATCGCCAAACCCGGCCTAGACGGTCATGACCGCGGCGCGAAGGTAATTGCCAGGGCGCTGCGCGACGCTGGTATGGAAGTCATCTATACGGGCTTACGCCAAACGGCTGAGATGATCGTTAACGCAGCTGTTCAAGAGGATGTTGATGCGGTGGGGCTGTCTATTTTGTCCGGCGCACATATGCACTACTTCACCGAAGTATCCGAGGGTCTAAAAGAGCGGGATGCTAGTGATATTTTACTGTTCGGCGGCGGCATTGTACCGAGTCAAGACCTGGATAAGTTAAGCGAGATGGGTGTGGGCGCTATCTTTACACCAGGCGCTAACACGCAAGACGTGGTCGGATATTTAAAGGAAGCAGTGGCGAAGCGGTGGGAAGAGCAAGGATAAAGCGATTGAAGATTAAAGGTTGAAGATTAAAGATTGCTTTTTGTACGGTTTTGCTTCGGTTTCTTTTTCAGAACACTGAAGTTTGAACTTTGTGACAGTGTCGTGCAGTCGCTTTTTAGTGTAGGATGACCGCACTCAAGCTTTTACCAAGAGAGGGACTTATGCCTCAGCTATCCGAACAAATTAAAGCTTTAAAAGCGTCCTCGACCGTGGCTTTCAACTCCAAAGCAAAAGCGCTTGCGCAATCAGGTGTCGATGTTGTCGCCATGACCGCAGGCGAGCCGGACTTTCAACCGCCCGAGCACGTGCTTGCCGCCGCGCATGAGGCAATTGATATGGGTCTCACGAAATACACGCCTGCCGAGGGAACCTTAAATTTACGTCAAGCTGTCTGTGCAAAATTCAAACGCGAGAATGACCTCGAGTACAGCCCCGAACAAATAAGCGTATCGACAGGTGGCAAGCAAGTTCTCTATAACGGCGTTATGTCGGTGGTCAACCCCGGTGACGAGGTGATTATCCCCGCACCGTTTTGGGTGTCGTACTCTGCGCAGGTTCAACTCGCAGGTGGTGTGACTGTGCCGATTATGACGCGTCCCGAAGACGGCTTCGTGCCAGAGCCCGAGGCGGTCTTAGCGGCGATTACCGACAGAACGAAACTCATTATGCTCAACTCGCCCTGTAACCCGACGGGCGCGG
>ENA-ORXM01002899-ORXM01002899.1-marine-metagenome-genome-assembly--contig:-NODE-2899-length-18505-cov-27.356414_pt1 | contig 18505 bp, 18 predicted proteins | sample MGYA00237867_ERZ511480 | MGnify/ENA primary metagenome ERZ511480 (study PRJEB26309, sample SAMN06266103) | marine metagenome | isolation source: Algal blade | place: United Kingdom:Sidmouth, United...
GAACCTCTTAAACATGAACTACAAGGCTTTTGGTCTCGCCGAATTGATAAAGTACATCGACTGGTCTACAGCTCTACAGAAGAAAAATTATTGATCGTTGGGTGCAGGTATCACTATTAGATAGATTGACCTACTTTTATTGGTAGCGTAATGTAATAATAAAGAACAATGTATTGGTAACGACTTACAGTCGTTCACTTAATTAACGTTACAGTCTCCTGACCAGTGTTTGTTACAATAAACTACATTCATTATTCTTCGGCTATAAGCCGATACTTAAGTTTCTTATACGACTACAAGTCGTAACGAACAACATGACGAACCCCATCCTGACCTTCCCCTCAAGATGGGAAGGCAAATTGCTTGTGTTCTTTCGAACACCATATCAAAGATTCTTTCGCTACGTAAGTGGCATAATAATTTATCCTTCCATCTTGAGGGGTGAACATCGGAAATGTACTGAGTGTACATTTTAGATTGAACCTAAATTGAAAATTTTGGATGGGTGGGGATTGGAAAGAGGATGGGTACTTGATTTGACCTTGTCGGTACTCTTGTTGATATCTATATATGAAAATAATAATAACGTGTTGGTGATGACTTGTAGTCGTTCACTTAACATACGTTGTGGTCTCCTGACCGGTGTTAATTACTACTGCTTATCTTAATACTAATACATTATTAGACTTCGGCTACAAACCAACGGTCATAACTAACAATATGAGCTACTTGCCATTGTAACTAAATATAGTTACATTTATCATCTGTGTCAAAGAAAGCCAAGTTAATAGCAAGGTTCTTATCTCTACCTTCTGATTTTCACTATACTGAACTTGTGAAAATCCTAAGATATTTTGGATATACTGAAATGAAGACTGGTAAGACATCAGGGTCAAGAATGAAATTCATGAATGTCAAAAAGGATCAAATAAAATTTCACAAGCCTCATCCTACAGGCATAATGAAAACTTATCAACTTAAGGTAATTAAAGAGAAATTAGAATTATGAAAAATCTAGAACATAATGGATATATAGGCTCTATTGAGTACAGTAAGGAAGATGGTTTATTCTACGGGAAATTACTTGGTATAAGAAGCCTGATATCTTATGAAGGAAAAACTGGGCCTCAATTAGAGAAAGACTTTAAGTCAGCGATAGATGATTATATAGCAGATTGTGAACATTTAGGAATAGAAATAGAAAAACCCTTTAAGGGCAGTTTTAATGTCCGCATACCTGCAGAATTGCATCGCGATGCTGCTATTAAAGCACTGGAATTAAACACTTCACTTAATAGCTTTGTGACTGATTCTATCAAAGCACAATTAATAGCTGAGCCATTAGAAAAATACTTAAAAAAGAGACATCACAACAAGTAGATTGTATTGATGTATACTTTGTTACTCCCCCTGGTACCACCGAAGTCCAAAATGAAAAATCGTGTGGTGGTGACGACTTGCAATCGTTCGCTTGATATGCGTTACAGTCTCCTGACCGATGTTTGTTACTACTGCTCGAATGATGTACCGCATTCATAATACTTCGACTAAAGCCGATAAATAAATTTTGTATATGACTGCAAGTCATAACGAACATCATGACGAACCCCATCCTGACCTTCCCCTCAAGATGGGAAGGCAAATTGATTGTGTTCTTTCGAACACCATATCTAAGATTCTTTCGCCATGTAAATGGCATAATAATTTATCCTTCCATCTTGAGGGAAGGAAAGAGGATGGGTACTTATTTAACCAATATTGGTGGTAACTTAGATTCGTTCGCTTAGCATACTTCGCGGTCTCCTGTTTTTTATTAATTACTACTGCCTGTTAAAGATTCTACTACATTCATTATTCATTGGCCATAAGCCGATACTTAAATTTCGTATAAGACTATAAGTCGTAACGAACAATATGACAAACCCCATCCTATCTTTCCCCTCAAGATGGGAAGGCAAATTGCTTGTGTTCTTTCGAAAACCATATCGAAGATTCTTTCGCCATGTAAATGGCATAATAATTTATCCTATTTTCTCTTTAATTCGGTAAGAAACTGACAACTATGTTACGTGTAAGTCTATATTTTAGCATATAGAAAAAAGTAAACTTTTTACGTAATCAATTTTCATTACTGAAGAATATTTCGAGAGACATTATACTGCCTAATAAATTAGTAAAATGCAAATAATATTTAGACACCATACACCATAAGCTTACGTTAGTTGCTTAGTTTTATGTAGGAGATTTACTGGCGAGATTAATCTATCACACGGATTACTGTGTACGTCGAGTAGTTTCCATGAGATATCATCTATTAATAGAAGTCTATGAGAAATTGCAATTTAGATATACATTTTAGATTCAAAAACTATGTCTCATATTGTATAGCTCTATAAAACAAAAAAAGTCAATGACGACACATCATTGACTTTTTCCCTTATAACACCCTTAATTATTCTATCTGTTTTCCGGTTATTACACCGCTGGTTTTGTTAGGATTGGTATCATATTTTAAAATTTACATCAGCAAATTGAATTTCGGTATTTCCTTTAATCATGAAGCCTATCTTAAAGTCTCCAGATCCGAAAACACTTCTTCCAATTTTTAATTTGTTGGACATTACTGGCAGTTGGAAAGTCAGCTTGTCATCAGCGTCAAAAATTTGAATGAAGCTAATTTCATTTTCAGTTTCGAATTGTAAATTATTCTCTTCAAAGTTGAATTGAGAGATACTGAAAAAATCTGCATGTGTTTTATCTGTGATTTTTATTTCTACTATTTCTGAAGAAAAAACCACAAGAGATCCTGCAGGGTCTGTCGATGCATTTGCAAGCGACAAAGAGAAAATTGCGATAATTGTTATAATATTTTTCATAGGTTTTGATTTTAACACGTTCATAATAAAGACAGTATTTTGCAAGCTTACCACTACGATCAGATCAAGAAGTCACACTTTTTCATAGACTAATTATTCTGTTGTAAAGTAGCTGTCATAAACTTTGTCAAGTAGTTGACAGGAATTTATGAGAATGCCCTTATAGTGGGATTTTTAAAATCAGAAATAAATTGGAGTAAAATCTAAAAATTGAAATCTACTCAGAAGCCTGTGTCAAATAAGAGAGTCTATAGCCTATAAAATGTAAAATATCTTACATAACGACATCCCTATGACGACAAGGCGTTACTTTTCTAACAAGTCATCCGTAAAGTGCTCCTTGCGCTGACCTTTTGCTTTTATCTTATTATTATAAATAACAGAATCACCTTTAGGTATAGAAAGCGAGGACCATACCTTAGATCGCTGACGGGCGATATATACTATCTGACCTGAGTGATAAGAATAATGACATAGCTGACGATTAATAGCTTCAGTGATTGTATGTCCTTGCTGACGTATATATATAATATGATTATAGTATTCTGGTTTTACTGACTCTAATGCTGAGAAGAGGCACGCCCAGCCTTCCTCCCATTTATTAAGTAGTTCCTTGTGATCATTGATATGTAATTGAAATTCCATATCACGATTTCTAAATTCTTTCTCGCCATCTGACTCTAAGAAGTCTGTCCACCGCGACATCATATTACCATACATATGTTGTATTATAACAGCGATCGAGTTACTCTTATCATCAGGACTCCAAAATAAATCTGAATGCTCGACCTGAGTAATCGCATTATCACATAAGTGTTTGTAATACTTAAATTGCTTCTCTGCGCTTTGAATATAATCTTGCATATTGGGTTGAATCCAAGTATTTAATTATTCTACTATCTCATAATCAATACTAAGCTTGCGCAAAGCTCGGAACGCAGAACTTGTATTCTTACCATCAACCTCTATATCTACAGCATCGCCATCTAAGAGTATATCTGTTAATTCGCTACACAGCGAATCATCTATTGATGTATACTCCGCTATACATTTAGCGATAGCTCTTCTATCAGGTCTTTGAGCATCGCATGAGAGTAAGTTAAGTTTCATGATTCTAATTTGTGTCGGCAATATAACTAATACTGACGAAGGTGTTATGTGTCTCTTACATTAATATATGTTAGTTAATACTTTTTACTGCATTCATAATATATACCTTTGTATCTAAACTTTCCGTTATCAACAGACTATCTGCTATATATAAGTACAAGTGTCCAAGGTGCAGGGTCGGAGACATGTTCGTCAAGCCCTTAAACTTAAAGCAGCCGCTTGATATGCATAAACGCTGTCCTGTCTGTGACTTAAATTATGAGCCGGAACCCGGTTTTTATTTTGGAGCTATGTTTATCTCATATGCGATATCCGCTTTTATACTTTTACCTATGGCATTATTCGCAGTATTCAAGTTCGGATGGAATGCTAATCAAGCAATGGCACTTATGATTGGAGTCGGTGCTATCAGCTTCTTAAAAACACTGAGAATATCAAGATCGGCATGGCTTAATGTGATGGTACCTTATGATCCATCTTATGTAAAAAAATAAGTCCTAATTGCATTTCTTATAATTACTAAGAGCAACTTCCAAAGGTTGTCCAAAAGCTTTCTCTATAGATACTCTCGCTTTTAACTGATCATAGATCACATCAAAAGAAGTATATGCTGGCATCTGATAATTATAAAAATCATCACCTAAATACTTCGGCATATTAACGGCATAAGCATTAGCTTTCTCACAAGATCTCCTTACAAGTTGATTATACTTAGCGCCAAAATAACTCATACTTGTATAATAAAGAATGACTTTCTCTTCTGGAGTATCCAAAGACAATCGATCAAAATCAAATGAATAATCAGAATAATCGTGTACGCCTGTCATTCTGTGCATCCGCAAGAATAAAACTTTGTAATAATTAACCAAAAGGTCTATATCACTCATATCTCCTATCCCTTTATTAATCACTCCAACTGGATCTGCTGCACCATAAGTAAATGCATCTACTCCTATTGTGTATAAAAAATAAGTTGCTTTTAATGTCTCGATATCTGGCTTAGCGAGGTACTTATCATTGATAAAATCAGGTGTACGCTTAGTATATTCTACTACAAAATCCTTAGTCAATGAGAGGCGCTTATCCGTTATGTTAGGCAAGACGCTATCCATCGTCTCTTGAGGTACAGCAGCTGATTGTGCAATACGAAATATATTGTATAGCTCTGCCAGCTGATTCTCATAAGACAAGTTTTTCTTAGTAAAACTCTTAGGAGCCTGTTGTTTTTCTGCTACACCATGCTTAGGACCATCCTGTGGGCTACATGCAATGAAAAAAATAAATACAGTTAATACCAAAACTTTATAAGCCATAAATTACTTTTACTTCCTACAAAGTTATTATTTATGTCGAAAGAAGTCATCATTTTAGGTAGTGCTCGTTCTAATGGAGATACACGACAATTTATAGATCATGTCGTTAGTAAACAAGCCATGGACATCATCGATCTGAAACCCCTTAATATCAGTCACTTTGATTATGAATACAAGAATGCAAATGATGATTTCTTAACGCTCATTACTAAGGTCATTAGTAATTATGATACTGTGATTCTCGCAACGCCTATCTATTGGTATACAATGAGTGGCATCATGAAAATGTTTCTTGATAGAATATCTGATCTCCTCTATCACCACAAGGACTTAGGGAGACAGTTGCGAGGTAAGTCACTTGGCGTTATAAGTAGTACTAATTATTCTGAAGCCTCTGAGACTTTTGAAGTACCATTCCGAGAGACAGCTAAGTATCTTGGTATGAATTACGTAGGACATTGTCACGGACTGATCAAGGAAGGAAAAATAGAAGTGGAAATCGAAAAAAGAATTGAAAAATTCTTAGTCTCCGTAAACGACAAAACTCTTGTCTAAAAATAATTCAAGATTAATATTATTTCCTTTGCTCGTCAAGACTTGTAGTCTTAGACAAGCAGGAGATATCAGTCTTTATTCATATTTATCTTTGCCAACATAAGACTGGTAGGAAGTCTCCATAACTACTAGTATTACTGCAAAGAATGCTGCCTTTGGTATATTCAAATTCTGGATATTGTATTCCCATCAGGAAAAGATCTATCATATAATGGATGACTAACCACCCTAAAAAATATCGTAGAAATTGATTTAATAATTTATCATGCTTTGAATATTTCTGATTCAATTTTCTGATTCATAATATATTTCTTTCGCTCGTGAAGACTTGTAATCTCTATGCCATATGCTTATAATGCACGCTGACCAGAATGCAATTTTAAAATAAGAAAATCAGAGTGAGCATATCGTATCTGGGCTACAAGCCCAGACAAGCAGGGTAATTTATATTAGTTAGGTAATTTTCTGATTCATAATATACTTCACGCCGCAATCTAATCCATATCTATAATCACTCATTATAGATTTCTTACTGTAACTATAGGTTGTACTCTTGAGTAACTTGCGAGGAGTCAGCTGTTCTATAATAAGATCAGAGGGCGGATTATCAATAAATTCCAATCCTTCATTATACTTCTCAAAGGCTCTCTCAAATACTTGACTCAGGTTAGGCATAGATCTGAAATATATACTTCCAAAATAATCGGCCCATGACTGCTTCGTCTTATCACCTTCTGGACGTGTACGTAATACTAATATTTTTCTGGCGCCATTATCGTAAGCCCACTTTATAGGCAGCGGATCACTCCATCCTCCATCAAGATACTCTACCCCATCGACAATATGCCTACCCTTAGTTACAAATGGTAGTGTGCACGATGCGACAACTACGTCTAACCAGTTAGTACCGTGAGGCTCAAGATATTCTGCCTTACCAGATAATCTATTAGTCGCAACGAAATGTACTTGCGTATCAATACTTTTCATTATAGCACTCTTAATATTAAAAGGAACTTTTGTAGAGGCTACCTCTGCAATAAAATCAATATTCATATACCCTTGCGTACCGAGAGATCTTTTAAAATTTAAAAAATTTTTATCCTTAGCCAATAACAATATAGAATCGAGACACGACCTATACTGCTGACTTAAGAAATACGATATAGCCACTGCTCCTCCCGACACACCCAAGTAGTGATTAAATGGATTATACCCACTAGCGATAAATGCATCTAAAATCCCAGAAGTAAATCCAGTCTTAAATCCTCCACCTTCTACGACCAAGCAAGTTTTGTCATCGTTGTTTGATTTCATAAATCAGTGTTTGTATTCTATTTTTTCACTTAATTTTTCTAACAATAACAATTTGGTTAATTCCACATCTTTATTTAACTTTTTAAATATTGGCAGAAGACCCATAGCTGGCATATTCTGAAAGATATAGTCTTCCCAAGTTTGCCCTCTTTCTTCCATAAATAAATTTAGTTTTATAGGAAGCCTATTATTTTGTATATCTAAATTCTGTGTCGTGACAATACTCATTAATTTTTTCTCTGAAGTAAGAAATAACTCCTTAAAAGTCTTTCCACGATTTTCTTCTAAAAAAAGTTTATTCACATGAGAATAATCAAACTCGTTTTTTAAATTTCCGTTATCATCAACCCCATGATTAAGTTTTAAAAGTTGTTCTGAATCAAATAAGGTATTCAATAATGAATCGCATGTCAACAAAACGATACCTTTATACTTAATTAACTTTAGGGAACCGTATAAATCAATTTGTCTGACCAATTCTGCTGAACTAATTTCGGATGATTGAATTCGCTTTCGTTTCAATTGAAATTCATCACTTTCTATACCCTTTCCCGCTTCTTCTAAAATTTTATGTGTTATAGTAATTCCACTATCTTGACTCTTACAATTTGTAAGAACTAAGCTCATTAATAATAAAATATGATATCTTATTTTCATTGTTGATATTATAGATGATATACAAATCATTACACTTTCATCAATGCTTCAACTTCAGCAACTGATGTTCCATCAGGGCTGCCGAGTGCTACTACACCACCAGCTCTTACAACATAATCATTCTCTATTCTTATACCACCAGCATCTCGATGCTTATTGACTTCACTATAATTAATAAAAGATGAAAACTTATTCTCCGACTGGAATTTATCGATAAGCTCTGGGATGACATAGAGGCCAGGTTCTATGGTAATGACATTACCTTCTTGCAATTTTCGCCCAAGGCGTAATGACTTCAATCCAAACTCTGTACTTTTCTGAATCGTCTCATCGTATCCGACATTGACTTCTCCTAAGTTTTCCATATCATGTACATCTAATCCCATCATATGACCTAAGCCATGCTGGAAGAATAAGGTATGAGCTCCTTCAGCTACAGCGGCATCCACATCACCTTGCATCCAACCCATAGCAACAAGTCCCTGTGTAATAATTTTGGCAGCAGCCAGATGGACATCTCTATAATAGACATCTGGCTTAGATATACTCACTGCATGATTATGTGCATCATTTACAATATTATATAATGAAGCTTGTAATGAAGAGTACTTTCCTGATACAGGATATGTCCTCGTCATATCACCACAGTATCCGCTTTCCATCTGTACGCCACTATCCATAAGAACCATATCACCATCCTTCATGGTATTACCATGATAATGGTTATGGAGTGTGTGTCCGTTGATCGTACAGATCGGTGGAAATGAAAACTGACAATTGTGTGCCCACGCAAATGCATTAGCAATACCGACAAGTTCATACTCCTTCATACCATCACGAGCATGTTGCATTACATGCGTATGCATCCTTGACGTTATACCCACTGCGTTGTCTAATTCTGCTATCTCTTCTTCTGATTTTATATTACGCTGCTCTATGACAGCCATGATAAAATCCATAGATGGAATTATCTCATTACCAGATAATAAATCCTGTAGCAGTAATGTATGCTCCCCTCTATATGGAGGCAAGTATTTGACATTCTCGTTAATATCATTCTTAAGTGCTGATAGCTTCTTAATTTCTGTAATCCCAGACCGTCCACCTAATTCCGCAAGCGAAGGCTGATTACCAGTCCATATAATCATATCCATAGTCAAGTCATCACCATATAATGTTGTCACCCCAGTATTGGTATCTATAATAGCACATAGATCAGGAAGATTAATACCTACATAATATAAGAATGTGCTGTCTTGTCTGAACGGATAATGGTTATCCTTATAGTTCATCGGACTGTAGGTGTTACCGATAAGTAACAACTGGCTTTGCTCGACATTATCTATAAGATCTTGTCGACGATTCGTGTATGTCATTTGTGGGAAGAAAAAATTTAATCCTGCCATATTTGATAATTGATTATGTTGGAATTTAGCACCTATTAGTTATCTATTCCAATAATACAAATAATATTCTTTGTCTATAAATATTGAATGTATATAAAAGGCAATAAATCTTATTATATAATGATGCAACAAATACATTAATAGCTTCATATTATATAATATACAGTACTGAGAAATCTGATCTAAGCCAACTCGTTCTACTTTTTTGAATTAAAGTATTAGGATATCAGTTATTCGACCGGACTTTAAGCTATATTACTCACATAAAACCTGATAATAATTACTAACCTTGCCTTATGAAATTAATATCGAAGTTAAGCATCGTAATCGTTTTTAGCTTATTAGCTTCCATGACTTCAGCGCAGGAGATCTGTGATGATGGTATAGATAATGATAATGACGGCTTGATAGATATAAATGATATCGAAGATTGCAGCTGTGAGACGCTGATGCCATCATCTCTTATTCCCAATCCTTCGTTTGAAGAAATGACTTGCTGTCCGACCTCAGAAGGTGAGCTTAATTGTGCTAACTCATGGATCCAAGCTTCACAACCTACAACTGATTATGTGCACACATGTGGCGTTTTGGGCAATCCTTTTTTAGGTTTTGAAGCACCGTTGCCATTTCCAGATGGAGAAGGTGGAGTTGGGTTCAGGGATGGCAAACCATCTTCAGCTTTATTTAAAGAATATGTCGGAAGTTGCCTTACCGAAACGATGGAAGTAGGTGTTAATTATAGATTAGATTTTTTCGTAGGATTTCATGAGGCGCCAAGTAGTAGATTTTTACCTATGGCTTTCTTCGGAACAAATGATTGTGACAATTTACCTTTCGGTGGAAACGATCAAAATTTTGGCTGCCCTACCAATGGTCCAGGCTGGGATCTACTCGGAGAAATAGTTGTAAGAGGTAATAATGAATGGGTCAACGTCGTATTTGACTTTACTGCTGACAAAGCTTACGAAGCTATTGTCCTTGGTCCAGGTTGTGCTGCACATCCAGACTTCAGAGATGATCCATATTTCTTTATAGATAGATTAGCTCTTGATGAGCAGAGTGCCTTCTCAGTACCATTAGCCAATATAAGTGGTGATCCATGTGATGATTCCTTAATCTTAGAAGCAGAGCAAGGTCAGTTATCTTATCAGTGGTATCTCGATGGGGTCGCTATTATAGGTGAGACAACTACGACACTAAATATAACTACAGATAATGAAGAAGGGACTTATCTTGTGAGGATAGAATCTGTGAATGGATGTTTTCTCAGCGAACCTTACGATCTTCAATTTGAGGCAGTAGAAACTTATAATACTATCGAGTTATGTGAAGGGCAGACATATCCATTAGGTCAGCAAATATTAACTACTTCTGGAGTGTATTCTGATATTACTAACCTAATAGCAGGTTGTGATTCTATTTCTTATATAGAACTTATCGTCATTGCTACAATAGAAACAACTAATGCTATAGAGATATGCGAAGGAGAAACATATCCGCTGGGTCAGCAGGTACTAAATGTGTCAGGTAATTATTCTGAGACACTTACTACTATTGTTGGTTGCGATTCTACATCTAACATAGAACTTACAGTATACCCTCATACTTTATCTAAGGTCTCACGTACAATATGTCAAGGCGATACTGTAGAAATCGCTGGACAAGAATACTCACAACAAGGCATGTATAGCTTGACTACCGCAAATGCTAATGGCTGTGATAGCATCATTGCTATAGACATCATGCATGAAGCGCCTATACAAAATCTCTCATTAGACAGCACCGCAACGATAGATCTTGGTGAGAGCATTAGCCTTACACCTAATGCGGCAAGTAATGATATTATAAGATACGAATGGTACAATGGAGATGAACTTATTTCCTCCGAAGAGTCCGTTACAGTCACTCCTTATGAGAATACCACCTATAGAATCATTGCATATTCTATAAATGGTTGTAGTCTCGAAAGAAGAATTTCTGTAATCGTCAATAGAAATGATGACATCTACATACCTAATGTTTTTAACCCTAATTCTAGCACAGATAAAAAATTTGAAATAGGAACTGGTAGTAGTATCACAAATATAAACTCCTTACTCATCTATGACAGATGGGGCAATAAGGTACACGACTATTCCGGTCCTGTATCAGATTATCAAGGATGGAACGGCGTATATGGCACTACTGATGCCGAGATAGGTGTCTACACCTATGTTATAAAAGTAGGATTGATCAATAATGAAGAAATCCTAAAGGCAGGAAATGTTACATTACTAAGATAGCTTGGCTGCAATGATATTACAGCGTCATACGATATAGCTAATGTTATCATTCTAAATAGTAAGTTGTAAATTATACATAACCTATACCATAATAATTATCATCCATCAACGACTTACCGCAGGGCTATCTAAAACTTTATTTGGAAAGATTTCTACCTCAAGAGGATTACTCGCAGCAATAAATATATGTCATAGCGAGTTCTACTATAATTCTACCCCAATGCAATAATCCACAAATATGAATAAATCAAAAATTAACGATCTTGGGTACAATTATTGATCATATATGATTTTATTATAATGTGTTTATTCTGTAGATAATTATGATGTAGATAATTGCAGCTCAGTGTTAATGAATGATTCCTTAAATATCGCATCCATCAGGCACCTATTAAAATTATACAAAACCTATGAAATATATCTTTATAGCACTTGCGGTTTGCTTCCTTTCTTGTAAGAGTCAGAAAGAAGTGATAAAAGATGATCCTATGCACTATGATCATTCTACAAGCTTTAATTTTGTCAAAGATGCATCTCTGATTGACGTTATAGATAAAGCCATAGAAGAAGACAAGTTAGTTTTCTTAGATGTATATACAGACTGGTGCTTACCTTGTCAGGTTATGGATGATGAAGTATTCTCAGATGAGGCATTGGGTGATTATATAAGCGATAATTTCATCAACTTCAAAGTCAATGCAGAAAAAGGATATGGACCTAATATTGCTACCTTATATGGCGTACAAGGATTTCCAGCATTGCTCTTCTTAGATCAACATGGCAGAATCTTAGAACAAAAAAATGGGATGGCTTTCCATACAGAATTAAGGAAGATGGCTGACCAAGCTGTCGTGATTAATGATCGGAACGCTTCGAGTGAATAATGTATTATAATTTCTCGCGGATATTACCTATTGATAAGTTAACAAACAATAACTTGCTACACAAGCTAATAATCACGTTATTGCGCAAAAGTTAGAAACGATATGATCGACGTAAAAAATAAAGTGATTTTTCTAAGAAAAGCTGTAGGAGGACAAGATAAAGAGTACCAGATAAGTAGCAATATACAAGGCCAGTTAAAAAAGAAAGTCATTAAAGTACAGAAGCTAAAAATAGCTGACAAGGTCTCTGTAGAGCTCACTGGTAGCTACAAAGAATTTGAAGTAAATATAGATCCTAAGGATAGTGAGCATGCACCTAAGATAATGGCGATGCTGAAGGTAAAGAGATAAGTATACAGTTAATCACAGATTAGACGGATTGAAAATAAACATAGACTTTTATGAAAAGCAGATATGTCTACTTCGTTCAATCCTTGTATTAATTTAAAATCTACAATTCCGATTAAAATTAGTTAAGGGCAGAGTCAAAGATTTTATACTTATCGTTATAAGGTAATATCCAAACCTTAGCCCTACCATTCTAAACTATCTTATGACTGTATCAATGTTCCCATGCAACCTTAATCCATAAGGTATATAATAGATATCCCAAGTATACATTATAAGAATATTACCTTAGAGCTAATATATAAAATACTATGGTTACAAAAAATCTTCGTCTTAGCAATTTACGTAGCCATTCTATTTCTAATCGGAATACTCGCATCGAGGAAGGTCAACAGTATGAGCGATTATTATCTGGGTGGAAAAAGAATGGGCTTTTGGGCTGTTGCTTTTTCTGCAAGAGCTACTGGAGAATCTGGATGGCTTCTCATTGGTCTTACGGGTATGGGAGCGATGGCAGGATATTCTGCCTATTGGGTCGTCGTGGGAGAATTGCTTGGCGTCTTTATATCATGGCAGTTTATGGCTAAGCGGTTTAAAAGACGATCAGATGATTATAAAGCTATTACAATACCTGACTACCTACAAAGTCATTTTAAATCATCAACCAACACGCTAAGAATTCTATCTGCATCTGTCTTGGTCGTTTTCGTTGTTATCTATGTCGCATCGCAAATGGATGTAACAGGCATTGCATTCGAATCAATGCTTAACATAGATTATCGGATCGGTGCACTTATAGGTTTCGCTATAGTTCTGGTTTATATTTTCTTCGGTGGATTTGTAGCTGCCGTATGGTCAGATATGTTCCAGGGCATTCTTATGTTTTTTGGACTGGTGCTATTACCTATTGTGGTATGGTTCTCCATGGACCATGGTACAGGAATCACAGAGGGCTTGAACGCCATAGATCCTACACTGACACAAATAATGGGACGAAGCGAAGATGGATTGATGAACTTATTTACCATTCTTGGTTTCTCGATGATAGGATTAGGCTTCTTAGGGTCACCGCAAGTCTATGTCCGCTTCATGTCTATCAAAAGCGAAAATGAAATCGATAAAGGAAAATGGGTTGCACTACTTTTCACACTGCTTACAGATGCAGCAGCTGTAACAATAGGTATTCTTGCTCGTGTTTATTTTACAAAAGAAGGGCAAGATCCAGAGGCTATATTAGGAACCGGAGGAGAGAATGTACTCAGTATGATGACTCATGAATTCTTACACACAATTCTGGTAGCTATCTTTATAGCCATAGTACTATCGGCGATTATGTCTACGATTGATTCCTTACTCATTCTTGCATCTAGTGCCGTAACACGTGACTTCTATCAGAAGCTATATAGACCTGATCTCAAAGATGAGGACCTCACTAGCTTTTCAAGATTAGTAACGATCGGTATGGCATTAACTGCTCTCGGCATTGCCATTCTCCTCTACTATCTATATCCAGATAGGCAGGTCTTTTGGATAATGATTTTTGGATGGTCAGGTATTGCAGCTACTTTCTGCCCCGTAATTATTCTATCTCTTTTCTGGAAAGACTATTCTGAGAAAGGCGCTATCGCCTCTATGGTAATAGGATTTGTATCAGTGATATTATTCAAGTTTGTGTTTGGGAATATGGAAGGAATAGGTCCTTATTTGAAGGAGTTAGATGTTCTGGCACCTTCATTTGCATTGGCGATGATCGGAGGTTATATTGTGTCTAAGGTGTTTCCTGGGGAGGTGAGTGAGAATTAGATTCTTAAATATGAATAAGCATAAATAGTCAAATCCATGTCTTAATCTTGCACTGCTTCTTCGATTTTCTGCAGTATGATTTTTTCTGTATTAAGAATGTCTGATTCTATCTCTTCAGTAGACAAATTAATATTATAATTATTTCGGAAATTCTTCTTTGTCAATGTATTTTCAAAATAGTAGTGATCATCGTTGAATGCTATAAGGATATTAAATTCCATTACAAATTGGATTGCTGTTTTCTTAATTCCATAATATTTAAATAACTGAAGTACTCTACTAATTGGATTATTAGAATCTATTGATCTCACTATGAGCTCTTGCCTTTGGACAAGATCAAGCTTACTGTCGAAAGTAATATCACAGGAAAGGTAGGTTTGAGAAGAATTCATAACATCGTCGAATCTCTTAAACCTATCCACATACTTTTCAAATGCTGGAAATATATCATTATTTAATAATGCCTTCATTCTATCCACAGTTTTTAGTGGTGCATTTTTAGAGATAGAATCAATCTTCTGCTTAATTAGACTCAGCTTCTTATCGATATCTTCAGGCTCATCTATTTCTTCACCCTTGGCTGCCTTAATCGCTAACTCTAAAGAAAGCTCTAATTGCTGAGCTATATACTCTACAAATGAATCTAAGTCTCCACTATCCGCTTGTCTCAATGCATATAAGTAGTTGGTCTTATCATCACTATTAATAATTATAGGAGGATAACCCTCCTTCATTAGATGATAGTTCATCAGTAGCCTTGCAGTTCTTCCATTACCATCATCAAATGGATGTATGATAATAAATTTATAGTGCAAAGCCACCGCCTTAATAACTGGATGCCCATCATCTTTTCTATACCATTCCATTAGTGATTGCATATCAGCTGTCACATCCCCAGATTCTGCGTAGTTAAATATTTCACCACTTGGTAATCTGACATGATTGGGTAATTGCTTGTACTTACCTGGCTTAATCGTTTTAGAAGTTTTCTGACCATCTAATGTTACAGCTTCTTTGACATACTCTTCTACCAGTATCATCTCATTAAGCTCTCTGATAAATTTTTCTGATAATTTAAAATTAAGGTCGTTTGCATTTGATTTAATAAGATGCACCGCTACATCATGCGCCTTCATTTCCAACACATCTTTCAATGGAGAATTTTCAGGTCTAAACTCATTACCTAACTTAAACAATAGCGCCGTCTGACTATATGTCAATGTATTACCTTCTATATGATTAGAATTGTAATTCCACAGTAATCTTAACTTCTGCCACAATCTATTTTCATCGTGCTCACTTAGAGGACATAATTCATCCAGTCGAGATTTGAGAGCATTGATACTACCGACAAGTTCTTTCATTGACTATGAATATAATTACAAAAAAAGGATGCCTCAATCAAGAGACATCCTTCAAATATAAATTTTAAAATTCAAGTCTTAAAAAACCTACGGCTCTATATCCTTCCCTACTTTCTCTAAATCTCCAGCTTTGACATAGATAATCTCAACTTATTATTGTTCAGTACTATTGCGTCTATTGCTTTATAATCTTGCTATAAACATAGCTTCCATCATCTAAACGAATTTTGATGAAGTATAAGCCAACTGGATAATCCTTAAGAGAAATTTGATTTTTATTTACTATATCAACTGCATTCAATCTATGCCCATTTACATCATACACTTCTATTTCCTTTAAGATTTGATTGTCTGACTCGATATAAAATATATCATTACTTGGATTAGGGTATACTATAATACTGCCATCTAAATCACCGTTATCAACTAAACTAACTAAACATACTGGATCATCATGCTCTAAGATTATCAAGTCTACAAGCCTCGTAGAATCGCATCCTAAAGTAGTTACGAATTCATCTACATAAGTTCCAGCCACAGTATAACCCTCGTAAGATTCATCAGGACAAATCGTAATATCTATACTATTATAAACATGCTTACAGATGTAATGATTTTCTACCGTATTCGTAATAATAGGCTCGTTGTAATCAAAGTATATTAAAGCTCTATTTGCAATAAGATCTCCTGGCTCTATAATATCCTCATCAAGAGTAATTTTAAATTTAACAAAACCATGGGAGTCTTTCTCATTACGTGTACTATCTACAAGTTGAATATCATCAAAGGTGACTATAAGCGTAGACTTCTCTATAGACCAAGTATAATCATGAGAAGCCGCTATCGGCTCCACAGAATTAATATCAAAATAACTGACAAGTGGATCCTCTATTCTAACAGTGAATGCTGTATCTGTTCCTGTATTTTGAAATCGAATTTTATACTCAACCGATTCTTCTTTCTGGACTAATGCCTTATTGGTGAATCCATTAATTATTGAAGTTTTATCATTAGGATCAAAGGACCCAATGTTCTCTTGGCACTCAAAAGACATATTATTTTCTAATAAAATCTCACACGGATTGTTATAATGAATTTCGGTAGACAAATAATGAGCTTGACCTATTTCTGCATCACATGACAAATTGAATTCTATAAAACCTCTTTTTTGATCACCGCTTGATAGAGTGCCGATATTAAAACTATAGACTTGACCATCAACAGAAATTAGTTCTTGATCAGAAGATATGTACTCAAAATAGTCATCCAAAGTTACATGAATAATAACATCAATAGCTTCAGCAGAACCATCATTATAAATATCGAAATTGATAGTATTATTAAAACATCTTCTTAAAAAAGGAATCGTTACTCCGACCCCGACATCAGCACAAACTTCTTTAATTGTTACAGGTATAGAAATAATATCTTCAGTATTATTATCATCAAAGATTACTTCTTGATTATTATCACAAGAGACATATAAATCATCTCTCAGAATAGCCTGGACATTATAGCTTCCTTGCGGAAGCACTATACTAGCTTCACCTTCAGAATTGGTAGGTAATATAGTAGCTCCATCTCCTAATTCAACTTTAATCCCAGATATACCATTTTCATTGTTATCATAGGTACAGTTACCGTTAAGATCTTCGTACACTTTAACTTTTAAATTACCAACTAACGCCAATGGCGTTTTTGATTTTAATATTGGTGTGCCTGAGGTTGCGACATATATATGATTATCGTAACCCACTTCTATATCATTAATACTTGTCAGGTCGGGATGTACAGGAGTGATGTCTATCCAGGTTTGCCCTCTATCTCGGCTTATTAAGATCATATCATGAGAATAGATGTATACATTCTCTAAGTGATCTACCATAATAGACTGATCACGATCATAAGGGAAATCAATTTCTTTGAAATCAAAATACTGGTTACCATTCGATACATGTCCAAATGCTATATTTCCGCCAGCGCTTTTAATGGTATAAACATCAGAACCATTATAAGATGAAGCAAGAACCATTCCTGAGTAATACTCCCATGGATCTAACCAGTTTCTATTTCCATCTATAGTAACTATATATGGTTCACAATGAGAACTTCCTAATCCCAGTATATCTAATTCGCAAAATTCGTAATAAAGTGTCCCTGATTGAGTGAGACCAAAAATCGTAAGAGATGTTTGATCAGAAGTTGACGGCAAAGACTGATGGATAGACTCCCAAGTCAATCCAAAATCAAAAGACCTTCTAACACCACCACCAGAATACAAAACTCCATTTTTTACAATAATTCCAGATTGGCTGCTACTTGACAGACACTCCCAATCTTTACCTTGATTAAATGATAGACAACCATATTTATTAATCAAAAAACTATTTGGAAGCCCCACTAATCTTGATGAAGGATTTAGTCGAATGTCAACAGAGTCATATTCAAACTTCTGCCAATTAGGAATCTCTTCGTTGGAGTATATATCAAATTCACCACATTCTTTTATAAAAATATTACTGAATAGGGCATTTAAGATACACCAAAAATTTCACGACTAGTTTTAGGCGGATAGTTAACCATTCTTTTGAGT
>ENA-ORXM01002900-ORXM01002900.1-marine-metagenome-genome-assembly--contig:-NODE-2900-length-18503-cov-3.270704_pt1 | contig 18503 bp, 15 predicted proteins | sample MGYA00237867_ERZ511480 | MGnify/ENA primary metagenome ERZ511480 (study PRJEB26309, sample SAMN06266103) | marine metagenome | isolation source: Algal blade | place: United Kingdom:Sidmouth, United...
CCATCTGGAGACTTCACGATGACACCAGAGTAGACTTTATTAGCGTAGATGTTATCTTTTACTTCGTGGAGTTGTGTGATTTGAGAATCATTAGTTATTGTATTCAATTGACAAAACCAAAAGCAGCAGATTAGTAAGCCAATTATAAATCTCATCATTTTGTTATTAATAAATATAATCAAAAACAGGAACAAAACTATATCATTAGAGTATAGTTTGCCTTAATTTAATAAATCATGGAAGCTTCTACTCCATTTTCATTATAAGCATCAATTAAATCTTTTGGGCTACAAAATATCCAATAATTATCTTCATCTTCAAAATGAACCGAGATGAGTTTATTCTTGTATCCTAAATCCTCAATCATTTTATTAACAAAAGATATTTTTTTGAAGAATTAACGAGCCTTCCTTCCAAAGTAGATATTAAGAAAGTGAGTTATTACAATACTATAGATGCTAATCCGTTTGGAGGCTATAATTACTACCGTTTAAAGCAAATAGGTGTACAAGGGAAGAATATCTATTCTAGCATAGAAGTGGTTCAAAATATAGAAGAAGAAGGACTTATAACAATTTATCCTAATCCAGTTGAGGATAAGCTCAATATAGAGTTTTTGAATAAAGAAAAAGGAGGCACGGTTATCTTATATAACAATTTAGGACAAGTAGTTACTGAACCAACATTTTTTTTAGCAAACAAGACGATTTTAGATGTTTCTAATTTAAAAACAGGCGTCTATTTATTACAAATAAAAAATAAAGACTTTACTAATAAAATCTATAAGGTTATAAAGAAATAAAGTAGTGAGGATTATTGTGCAAATGATTGAAAAAAATAAGTAAGTCTGTCCCATATCTTGTAAAACTTATCAACTTATTAACATAATACAGTCTCTATAAGGTATGCGACAGACTTTTTTTTACAACTCCTTTTAGGATTTGGGCTGAGAACTAAAATCGCAAATCCAAAGTCCCCAAGCAAACAGAAAAACCAATAATAGCAATTAGCAATCCTGCTAAAATCAATGCACCTCCCTTATCGCGAATTTCATCTTTTCCAAAAATAGCCATAAGAATTCCTACAATGAATATTCCTCCTGCGTGAAAATAGGCAAATGCAGAACCTTCGATAGCGGCATCTCTACCTGCTGTTGCATGAACTAATAAGGTATAAATAATGAAAATTAATAAATTGATGCTAATTATTTTTCCTGTATTTCCCATAATGTTTTTTATTTCGTGAACAAGACCTCTCATATACTTCGAGAACCTAATGAGTCCTATTATTAAAAGAATAAAACGATATAACCAATAACTTTGGACATTAATGAATATTAATACTCCCAACGCAAATCGAAAACCCAATAACTGCTAGAAGGAGTAAAAATAAAATAACGTAACCTAGGGTTTGTCCAGGGCTTTTGCCTAATACCAAGCTGAAAAATCCAGTAATTACTAATATGACAAGGTGAAAAGGTAAGAGTACACTAATTACTTCTACACTTCCAGTTAAAAAGCTTCCAATTATAGCATAAAATAAAAACACAAATAAGTTAGCTTTGAAAAAATTACTGATTTTTTCATTTGATTCATCTGGTTTATTTGACATACAAATTTAGTTTTTCGTTTCCTTAGGAATGAAAAGTAAATAAGATATCATTTTTGTTTTGTCCTTACTCCACCTAATTTCGTTAAAAAAGGCTACGACAGCATTTTTTGCCTCATTAGGAACAAAAAAACGTTTTCAAACTCTGATACTTTATTTAATTCTTATTCCTTAATTAAATTATTTACTAGGAATAATTTCTTCTTGAATGACCTTTAATTTTAACTTCAGCCCATCATTTCTATAAAAGAGATTCATCGTCTCAAAAGGAATGACTTTGCCATCGGTATCCACAATGTGGACACAAGATTTCTTGATCGCTCGAACATCAAAATCGTAAGCATCCATGAAGTTCATGATGATAATCCTAAAAAGGTTACTGTAATTGAGTTCTGGAGCGACAATATTAGGCAAACAGCACAGCAAATCGTGAAAGCCTTCTTGTACCGTATCAACAGATTGAGCAGTACTAAAGACATCTAAAATTTTACCCTTTAGGACTTGATCGTGTTCGTATACAATGGTGTTTTTAGAGTTGTTGAGCAATGCTTCTGGATCAATTAAGCTGGTCAAAGGAAAGACTTGCCCCGCTGCTTTAAGGGCGTAGCCCATTACTAAGGCGTCAGGATTACAAGGAACTGGAATTAAATCATTGGGTTTAAAAACAGGTGCTTGCTCTAATATTTTTCGACGAATTTCGGTATTGGTCAAACGATCTTTGCTTGGGTCAAAATCCTCTAGGCGACCGCTAATTTGTATGGGTTGAAAAGTCACTCCTCGAACACATTTTTGTTCTAATGCATAATTGATAATTTTTCCAATTTCGTCGTCATTAAGCCCTTTTTGAAGCGTAACAACCAAGGTTGTAGATAAATTAAGCGTGTTAAGGTTATCTAAGGCTTTTTGGCGAATTTTAGTTAAGTCCTTGCCTCTTAGTTTTAATAAAGCTTCTGGCTTGAAAGAGTCAAACTGTAAGTAGATTTCAAAACGAGGCATATAAGTTGCTAGACGTTTGGCAAATTCAAAATCTGTTCCAATACGCAAACCATTGGTGTTGAGCATTAAATGCTTGATTGGTTTGGACTTGGCTAAGTCTAGAATTTCGAAAAACTGCGGATGAATGGTTGGTTCTCCACCACTAATTTGAACCACATCAGGTTCGCCTTCACTAGCGACGATAGCATCTAGCATCATGTTAATTTCTTCTAAGCTTCGATGACTGCCACAGGAAGGAGAGGAGCTGGCATAACAAATTGGACAAGTTAAGTTGCAACGATCGGTAATTTCAATTAATGTTAAGCAAGAATGTTGCTCGTGATCTGGGCAAATTCCACAATCGTAAGGGCAACCATATTTTGTTTCTGTATGCGGTTTTAGAGGATATTCAGAAGCTTTGTTGTAGTTTCTGATTTGTTTGTAATATTCTACATCATCCGCAATTAAAACCTTTTGATGACCATGAGTTTTACAATATTTACTTAAATAAACATTATCATTTTCAAAAATGACTTTAGCGTTGATCGTTCTGTGACATTCGTTGCAAAGACTTTGTGTATGGTCGTAATAAATGTAGTCGCGCATAAATTTATGAAGGGTTTGAATGATTGGTAGATAAAGTAGGTTCGGTATTGGTATCTTTCACTAGTTCTTTGGGCTTGAAGAAGAGTCGATAAAAGGTTCGACTATAATAAAGCATACCTAACAAGGCGGTGATTTGGATGGTACTTAAACCAAAAGAAAATTTATACCCTGGCTTGATAAAGTCAATTAAAAAACGGAAGATAAAATAAGCCATTAGGAAAAATTGAAAACGGATACCTTCTTTAAATTTAATCTTTTTTTCAACAGCAACAAAAGATATCCAAAGCATTCCTAAAAATAACATTTCGTACAAGGCAACAGGGTGGCGTAGTATAGTTGGGTCTTTATCCCCTAAGTACATTGCCCAAGGCAAATCAGAAGGAATGCCGTAAGTTTGTTCGTGAATGCCCATAGATAAACAACCTATACGACCGATAATCATCCCTAGGATAAGTGGAAAGACAAATAAATCACCAGAAGATTTCTTTTCTCCAATGAATTTTTTGACAATTTCTACACAAATTACACCTCCAAACAGAGCGCCAAGAATTGTTTTGTGTGAATAGAAGTAGAGTAATGTGTTTTTAGAACTGAAAAATAAAGCAGGGTTTTCCAAACTACCAACCAACCTAGAGAAAACTAGTGCTCCAAAAGCTGCACCAATCAAGATCCAAAGCCGATGGGATTCCGTAATAACATCTTTCTGTTTTCGACGTAGGTATAAAAAATAACGAAAGCCTATCGCAATTCCTACTACTTCAAAAATAACATGAGCTAGGATGCTAAATGGACCAATTACAAATGTTAAGGGGAAGTTTATTTCCATGCTGTTGGGTTTTGTTTGATGTTATTAATAATCAAAAATATGCTCCACCTCAATTTTTTCTTGTTCCAAGGCTAAAATTACGGTACTCAAATTAGGAACAAGAACGGCCAAGGCAACACGTTGTAGGTTTTTGTTGGTAGCAATCGTTTGTTTAAAAATTGCCTTAGTAAATTGGAATTTTGTTTCCCAATTTATAGGCACAACAATCGTTAATAAAATAGCAGAATGATTACCTGCAATTTCGTAAATTCGAACACCTGCCTTTATTAATAATTTTAAAGTAGGATTAAAAGCGGCATAACGAGGCAGAGTAATCAAAGTAGCTTCTGGAGATAGCACTTCTACTAACGTAATTTCTAGAGCATCAATATGAAACGTTTCTGGCAAATGGTCAATAACAACTGCTGTAACAGGTGCTGCAACACCATAGGCTGATTGCGTGCCCAAGCCCAACAAAAAACCATAAAAAGCTTTAAAAAGTAGTTCTCCACTGATAAAAAAACGGCGTTCAATTTTGCGAATCCAATTCCACTCCAAATAAGTAGTCTTAGTCCAAAGTAATCGGAATTCTTTTAGAAAAGAATACAAATACCAAGGCTCTTTTTTTATGAAATCAACATAACGTTGTGTAAAAGTAGCATAAAATTGATCTTCAGCAGTCCTTTTAGAAGGAATGAGGTTGGTTAGTCTGCCAATGCTGTTCTCGTAGACTAATTTTCCACGATATTCTATCAACGTACTATATCCAATCACGTTTATCATCGTGTGATATTGCTTGTTGTATGGGAAATAAGGAGCAATTTCCTTTGTTAAAGCAGCATAACTATCCCAAAATTGTTCTACATGTTGTTCATAAGGAAATGTTGTTGCTGTCTTTGTTTTTAAAAAATCAGCTTGCTCAGCAGGACTAAATACCAAAAACCATTCTGGGTAGGTTAGAAATGTTTGGTCACCTGGACGTTGATATTCGGTGGGGGTTAAGGGGGTATAGTTTTTAGGAAACCAACCAGCGTCTAATTGTATAGTATACGTACTTTTATTAGTAGTTAAAATTTTGGTTTTAATAAAAAAAAGAAGAATAATACAGCAAAGGAGTAAGACTATATAAAGTAGTATAGACATGGAGTAGTAATTGTAATAATGTGTATTAATTTTTCTTGAACACGATAGATTCCTCTTGCTTTCTTAAGATAGCGTCATAAAAAGCCTTTAAATCTTTATGCATCGTGTTGGGTAGATAGGTACTATTTAATTTATAACTATAAACAATTTGAACATTTTCACCAACAACAGAAGCACTGTAACTAAATTGTCCTACTTTTTGAGGCAAACGGATAATTTCTGATTGGGGTAGTGTTTGAACACTATACCCCTTTGGAATTTCAACCGTCATCACAAAGCTCTTTTTTTTAGGTAGAGCGAAGTAAATAGGATAGGTTCTTGTTGCTGCCTCAAATGGATTCTTTTCTAAGTTGCCCATATAAATAGGCGTAAAAGTAGCTTTTTGAGCTTCTATTTTGTAACAACCCTTTAAACGAATCGCTAAATCTAATTTTACAGCTTTGTTGTTGTCTTCAATTTGTTGGATCGTCCCCGATTGAATTTGGAGCGCTTTATTATCTAGTTCCAAGCGTTTGAAAAAACGAAGCTGATTTCCTGCTTCTTGCCAATCTTGGCGCAATTGGTAAGCCGCATAGTCTTTTGCCACATACTTTAAACTTCCTGTAGCTGATCCCTCTTCATCCAAAGTGATTTTCGCAACAAAACTTTCAACCTCTTTCTTTTTATTGGGTAAATCTACGAGATTAGAATAGGTTCCTAAACGCAAGACTTGTCCATTTAAACAAAACTCTGGTAAGATATCCATTGTTCCAAGAGGATCTGTTGCATCTAAAAAATGCAACGTTTCATCTTCAAATTCTACTCCTGCAATGACATAATTAAAACTACGAATAGATGGTTTCTGAGGATTAATAAAGCCATGAGATCGAGTACTCAAAATAACAGGAAAAGCTTTTAAACCTGCTTTTTTTAGAGCACTAACTAAGAGTAAGTTAATATCTGTTATATTGCCAAGACCTTTGTTATAAACAGATTGAAGGGTTCTAGTATTGGCTAATCCCCAAGTTTGATTCCAAGTGACTTTATTTTGAATATGATGATAGACTGCCAATGTTTTTTCTTTGGATTGTTCTAATCCAGCTATTAACTCAGTAATGTCCTTTTCCATAAAACTACCTTCCAACAAGCGTCCACCAAAATAACGACTGCCCAACAATTCTTGACCTACATTTTCCCAAGTATAAGCAATTGTCTGTTGAATATTGTTGGTTCCATTGTACCCCATAAGATTAAACTCTAAGAAACCTAGATAATTTAAAGGGGAAGAAAGGTAGGGTTCTACAACAAAGGCAGGAATATTAGAACCACTAAAGTTATGTTGTATCTCTGTATATTCGTGGCTTAGTCCTGTTGCTGTTGAAATAGCCCGATTCATACTTCGATTGACCTTTTGTTCTAAAGGAACAAAGCCATTAATAGTCACATTGTAATCTATAAAAACAGGATGCGAAAATTGATAGAAACACCAACGCGTAGGAATATCGGTCTGGAAATACCAATTAGGCAAAGCATATAAGTAAGGACTCACAATACTATATTGAATGTCAACAATACTTCCTACATAAACATCTTTTGCAGCATAACGTAAAACGTGGTAATTTTTATTGGACTTATCAATGATAAGATCTTTTTCTTTTAAAACAGATTTAACTACTTTTCCATTTTCTAAGTTATAAGTAGTAATCACGAAACGAGTTAGTTTATCAATGTTTAGGTTGCCATTGACGTGGAGTCGAATGCTATCTTTGGTGTATTTAATGCCTTCTTCTCCATAGACCTTGATACGGTATTTATAGGTAAAATCTGCTTTATAACCTTCTTCACCTGGAATATCATCAAAATGGAAAATTTGATTGACACATTCCTTATGTAAATAGGCTGCCACTACACTAGAATCTTCTTGATAATGTGTTGTTTCTAATTCAGCTATTCTTGGTGTTCTAAAGGCTATTTTTTTTTGAGAAAAAGAGGTGTTCACAAAAACAAATAGAGTAAAAAAAATAGAAATAAGTAAACGATTTTTCATCTTGGATAGGTTGACTGATTTCAAAAAATAAGAAGATTAATGGCTTGCCAACATTAAAAGTGGTAAGGATGATAAGCAGTCAAATAAGTTGCCTACAACAACTATTTATAAGGCTAGATCAAGGAGCTTAAATGTCTATTTACTAGATAGCTTATTCAAGCACTTTTTTACTTGATATTGCCTTTGAGTTTATACAAAATAATGCTTATTTATAACTTTGTACTTATGTACTGAAAAGTTTTCTTAAAACAAAAGCCCATCTAACTTCTTCTGAAACAATTGATCTAATATTTTGATTAAATGAGCTAATTGATCTGCTGGACGCAATTCTCGTTTGGGAGATTTGAAAACAATATCTTCTAAATGTGTAGGAGAATAGGTTCTACGTGCTTTTCTGTATTTTTGAAAAAAGCTTTTTCGATGCACTTCTTCAGGCGTTTTCTGTTCACTAGTACTAGATTGAACCCAATAAGTATGTTTATTGTCTGGTGTTATAATACGATGCCAACCACCTTCTTCATCAAAGTAAATATTTGCCCCAAGACCACTAATCAAAAGCTCAACCCCTAACAAAATATCATCCTTATGCCCTTTTTTCTGTTCAGGTTTCCAACGATTTTTGTCTTCTAGTGAGAATATTTTTTTGTGATAATGTCGAGCTTTTTCACGAAGCGTCACTTCTCCTTCTTCATTTTCAAGCTCTATCATTTCATTATAAGTAGCCTCATTGTACCAAACTGTACGAGCTGACCATTCAAAGGCTTTTTCTTCGCAAATTTCAACATAATATTTTAAGAGACGTTGTGGTTGTTGTCCATAAATACCTAAATAAAGCCCTCCTTTGTCTTCTCGAAGGGTGCCATAAAGCTCTAGCTTGAGTTTAAAATATTCCTCTTCCCACTGCTCCATCTTTTTATAAATGATGGTGTTAAGCATCCCTAAACCCATCGAAGTTAAAGCCATTTCTAGTTCGTAATCTTCAACAATCTTTCGATGTTTTTCAAATTTGTCTTCTAAAGCTAAAAAGTTGGTATACTCTAAGGCTTTTTTCTCATCTGCCCAAAATCGTTTGGAGTTTTTTCGTTTAGACCGTTTCAAAATATCTAACTCACTCAGTAGGCGAACATAAAATTTTCCCTCAAAAAGTTGTACAATATTTTGACGCAATTGACTGGCAAAATCCATATACTCATTCTGAGTCAATTCCTCTAGCATAAGCTCTAACTTAAGTGGATCTGCTTCTACATCAATGACCAATTCACCTTCTTGAATGTCTACTTCAATAACTAATTTTTCATCAAAACCATATTGATTAAGCTGATGTGCCAAAGGGATAATAAGCACCTCTCTCAAGGTTCTTTGCAAAGCTCTTGCACCATATTTAGGGTTATAACCTGTAACACACAAAAAATCATACAAGGCGTTAGAGAGTTTAAACTCAAGGTTTCTATGTAAGATACCCTCTCGTTTTTTGAAAATATCTAACTCACGCTCCACTACAAATTGAACCACTTCCTTTGTTAAGGAATAAAAAGGAACCACTTGATCAATTCGATTAAAAATTTCAGGTCGAAAATAGCGACGTACTTCATTCGTGAAATGCTCTGCTTCTCGTTGTTCAGTTTTGTCTTCTACCCATCCAATATCGTTGTTCTGAAGTTTCTTGGCGCCAATATTTGAGGTCATAATAATAATAGAACTACAAAAATTAACCACCTTTCCTTGACTATCTGTCAAACGACCTTCTCCTAAAATTTGTAAGAGTAAGTCATTGAACAAAGGGTGTGCTTTTTCTAACTCATCAAATAACAACACACAAAACGGCTCTCTACGAACAGCAGAAGTTAGCAAACCATCAGAAAAGTAACTTTCGCCTGTTAGTCGAGTAACGGCATAAGGCGTTGAATATTCGCTCATATCAAAGCGAATCATTTTATCTCGGCTTCCAAACATAAATTGTGCTAAAACCTTTGCCATTTCTGTTTTTCCAACGCCCGTAGGACCAACGAAAAGCATAGAGGCAATTGGTTTTCCTTGACGAAGCAATGCAGTTTTGACCGAAGCCAAAATATCAACTAAAATACCAACAGCATGGTTCTGACCAAAAACATTGCTATGAAAAAAATGTGCTACAGAAGGCAAATCCATAGGTATAGCAGGATCAACCATAAAAGTAGGCATCCCTGTTTCTTCACAAAAAGACTTAATCACTTCCGTTCGGTTCAGAACATAAAGCTGTTTTTTCTGAAGCAACTGTTTTTGTTTGGCTTTGGAACCAATTAGAATGCTCTCTAAAAAACGAATTGGTTTACCTGGAAAACCAGAATAGGGCGTATAACGCTTGTTTAGACGAATGGTTTCTTTAATCGCTTCTTGTTCAATGACAATTTTCTCTGTATGTGCAATGCTTTCTACCTTTTTGAGAATAATAGATTCCAATTCGACACTATCTTGAGGTTCTGTTAATTGAATTACTTGAAAATTATTCACATAATTAGGGCTACGAGCTTCGATTCTAGCAAACTCCTCATCGGTACATTCTGAAATGATAATCACTTCACCACGAGCAACATATTCTCTCAAATAATCAGCAATACTAACGTTGTTACCTTGATATTGTCCTACTTCAAAGAGTTCCAGTAAATTTCTAATAAATAGAATATCACCTTTGTGAGTCAATTCTTTACACAGCAAGGTTAAATTTTCTTGCCAACCCACGTTACCACTCAATTCCTTAATCAAAGTAGAAGCCGTTGTTTCCCAAATAGCAGGAGTCAATTTGAACTGTTTGTGTTGATGGGCTAGTTCCCAAACTAAGGTGCTTTTTCCAACTCCTGATCGTCCTACGATCAAGACATTCTTGTTGTATCTCCCTGTAACAATATCTGCTAACTGAGTCAATTCTTTTTGATAACCAAATAAAGACGGACTGTCAATGGAAACTTTTTGAGCAACTTTTGGCAACAATTCTTTTTTCTTTTCTTCTTGCAGAGAAGCAATTTCACTAGGCGTGTAGGTGCGCAAGTCTAATTGTTCTGTGTGGAGGGTTGATTTTTCAAACCATAAGGTAGAAATAACATCTTGCAAGAGATTCAAACGCTTCTTACGCATAAAATCTAAGCGAATGGCTTCTTGAACCACGCCTTCGATTTCTGTTATCTCTGTGGTAAACGCTTCTACACCCAATGCAGGTACAATAGACCAAAAACCTTGATTGTGAGTCTGTACAAAGTAATCAAAGGTCACCTCTAGATTGCGGAAGGCAATTTGAGATTTACTAGCTTTGAAGTTAACAGTTACTTTTTTTTGTTCAAAATCACCTTGAATATAATAATCCAATAAGGTGTAGTATTCTCCCTTGTCCAATAATTTATCTTGGTAACTATCTCCAAATTTACCAGCCATCATAGGGGCAGGAATGTTAACCCAAAGAACGCCATTATCTAATACTGGTGTAGTAATGATATCAGGGTTGTTCTCCATTTGAAGTTGAACAATATGAAAGGGGAGTTTTATCTTTTGCATAGATGTAGCCTATTGGTTTAGTAATTTGCTACCAAATATATGTAAAAGAAAGAAGAAGCATAAATTATTTTTTCTACATTTGGGCTTGATTTTAAATTATGTATATGTTTTTCTATGTGAATTCCTATTTAGTAGTTTGATAATTAGATTGTTAGGTTATTGAAAGAGAGTGATTTGCCAGAAAACTAAAATATTTAAACAACATTTTTAATTATAAAAAAAAACTTAAAAACCATGAGTAAGTTCAAAATGACAGCATTGGCTGTGATTACTTTTTTTTGCCAGTTACACGCTCAACACTATTCTGGTGTAGCAGAATCTCATTATGCAGGTTATCTTGGTTTGGGAATTAACCCAGCTAATGTAGTGACCCCTTATTTTAGAGCCGACATCAATTTTTTTAGCCCCAATTTTTCTTTGGTAAACGATTATGCTAGTATTACACAAGACAGCTTAATTAATGGAACGGGAGATTTTTTTGATCGCCTAACGTATAAAAACAATGGCAGTGACCAAGCAAATTTAGCATTTAATGGAGAAATTAATTTCATTAGTGCTCTAATTTCTATCAATGATAAAATGGGAATTGGTTTTGGAATCAAAAATAAAATTTTACTAAATGCTAGAGGTATTAACAAAGATTTGATTCGAATGAGTGCTTCAGGTCTAGAAGATTCTACTTATTATGGATTTTCTTATAAAGATGAATATTCATACCTATCTGCCATGTCGTGGAATGAATACAGCGTTACATTTGGTGCTGAGGTTTTTAATACGGGCAATCATTATGTAAAAGTAGGTGGTGCTGTGAAATTGTTGCAAAGCGTTGGTTCTTTTTATGTACATGCGAAAGATATTTCTTACGAGTTTTATAATGCCGATACTATTTTAAATGCTTCTGGGCAAATTTCTTTTGGTGGTGATGAAGATATCTTAGATTTGTTTAATGGGCGCGGAAATCTAGACTTTACCAATCAGTTTAATGGTGGTGATTTTGGTTTCGCTGTTGATTTTGGAGGTGTTTATGAGTATCGACCTGATAATGAAAAAGCGTATAAATTGAAGGTTGGATTATCATTTCATGATATTGGTTTTGTGTCCTTTGAGAAAGATCAAACTTCTTCGAATACAGTTACTTTTAAGAATTCTACTTTTGATGTGAATATGTTTGATGGAATTGATTATCTATATGATATTAATAATATTATTTTAGCTGACACAAGTCAGTTTAATCACGAGCAAGGCGAAGATGGATACTTAATGCAAACACCATCTAGAATGAATCTTTTTGTAGATTATAATGTAATTAAAGGTTTTTATGTTTCGTTCTTGAGTGAGGTTTCTCTATATGATAGAAACAACCCTTACAAAGTAGTTGGAATCAATACCTTTCAGTTGACTCCAAGATATGATTTTAAATGGTTTGGTTTTGCTTTGCCAATTTCTTATGTTCAAAACTCTGGTTTTCATTTAGGTTTAGGGTTTAGAGTAGGACCTGTATTTTTTGGATCTTCTAATATGTTGGATATTTTTGGTGCAGGAGAGAAACTAGATAAGTTTAATGCTTACTTTGGTTTTAGAATTCCATTGTACAAAAAAGTTTAAGACGCTATAAACTAGAAGATTTGAAAAATCTGTTTTAATGCTTAATGCCTTGTAGTATAACTACAGGGCATTAAACATTAGTTCTAAATCTTAATTGATACTAATAAGCTGGGAGGCCTGCTTTTTTGCAGATGAAACGTGAATTAGATAAAGACCTTTAGGTAAAGAACAATCTATTTTTTGTTTTTCTTTGGTTAATATTCCTGTTTGTACTTCTTGACCTTGGAGGTTGAATAATTGATATTGAGTAGCCTCTTCAGTTTCCAAATAAAAATAACCTTGAGCAGGATTAGGATACAATTTAAATTGCTCTGATTGAATGGATGTGATACTGGTAGCTTGTTGTATGTTAATAACAGTTGACCCTGTAATTCCTGAACCATCATTAGCCATAGCTTCCACGAGAACGGTTCCAGCAGTCAAGGCACTTAGAACACCAGTTGTTGAATTAATAGTAGCTGTTCCTGTTTGGTTGGTGACAGACCAAATAACAGAATTATTACTAGCATTTGCTGGTAAAACAGTTTCTTCCATCTGCAAATTGTTGTTTTCTAAAATAGAACTTAGCCCATTTTGACCTTGGACTGTAATGCCTGTAACCAGAACAGCACTAGTACCTCCTGTATCCCCAGCAGCAATACCTGTGTTAGGGGTTGTTTCATAAGCATAAGATTTGACTGTTACAGTTTGATTGGTATGCAATTCAACAAATACCCAACCATAATGCATGTTGCCATTAAGGTCAAATTTGACGCCTATATATCCATCGCCTGTTGGAAAAACAGCATTATTAAAAAAACAATCTACAGTCGCATAGTAACCACTAGTAGAATCAATTAAGGTTCCTAAGGGGATGGATTCAAATTGATCCCAAGTAGCTGTTTTGGTAACAAAATTTAATAAGTTAGGATCATTAGTTTCAGCTACAACCCTTGAAGGAATTCCAAAAAAACCTCCTTGATCTCCTAGGCTGAATTCAAGAGTTCCATCTCCATTGAAATCAATGTTTGCTACTGTTTGTTGTCCAGATACCAGTATATCTGTTATATCAGTATACTGGGGACTTGCTTGACCTTGGTAAGAAGCAAGCAAGATAATCATTAAAATAAAGCATTTAAGTTTGAATAGATGGTTCATAATTTTTACATGTTTTATTAAACCATATTAAGAATAGAATATTATAGTAGTAAAATACTGATTTTTTTATTTATTGAACCTTCATAATAAGGCTAGATTAGTAGGTGCTTTAGAAGGAATCAAAAATGTAAAATGTTATTTTGCTCTACGAAACGATTCATAATAAGGGTTATTGAATTAATTGAAATATATAAGCTTTCATAATCAACTTTTGAGTTGTTTAACTCTTGAAGTTGTTTATTATATAAGTGATAATAAAATATGAATTGAAAATCAGTGCAGATAAACTACTTTTTGTCCTAGGCTATACCTCTGCATCCTATACAAGCTAGGATAGCTTGTTATACTTCATGCACATGAGCGCTGCGCTTTTAGTACGCTGCGATTACACGGTCATAAGGTTGCCTACATTGGTAAGTTTTGTTTGGGGACTTGCTCCAAATTAGCCTTGATTAGGATCAAAAAAAACGCTTTGTTACTCGCAGCACTTTTAGTACGGAGTTATTTTGTGGTGTGCTCATATTAAAAAAAAGACGCAGTTCTAAACAACTGTATTGAAGTTTATAGAACTTATGCTCTTTTTTTCTAGCCCTTTTTTAGAAAAAGGGCAAATTATTTATAGTACAAAACTAAGATTAAAGTAGAGTTGTAAACGATAACAATTGTTAATAAATAGATAGCAACAGCAATTATTTGCAAATTTATAGAGCGTTTTTAGGCTGATTGTATGTCTTTCTCTTAAAAATTAGGTTCAATTCATGAGAAATATGCTTGAGGTCAAACTTTAATTTTAAGTCTAAATGCAATGCTATGTAGAGCATAAGGTTATGAAGCAATAGCAGAATATGGGAATCAAAAAAAGCTTTTTTAGAGCAGCTTTTATAAAAATGCCCTCAATTAGGAACGCTCAATAAATAAAATGAACGTCTTGCGTCACCTTATTTATTTCTCATTCCTTAGAAGAGAGATCTTCTTAAGTAGTATGAAAAAGCAAGTTTTTCAATATTTAGATCCTTCTCCTTTAGTGAAATGTTTAAGGAAGAACGGAGAACAAGTCCTTAAACTCAAAGAGAAATACTAGCATGGATATACATCCCAAGTGCTTGAGCACAAGAGAATAAATTGGTCATTGGTCAAGTAATAACAGTTACAAAAAGTAATGGAAAAACAGCGATGCTGGAATTACTAGCTAGATTTAAATCTAGAGAGAGGAAGAGTAAGTATAGGTGGAAAATAGTTTGTAGTAATTCTATTGCTAAACAGATAACAAAAGTAGGAGAGTAGTCAAAAGAATAGGGGGACTTGCAAGATACAACACAGAATTACAACCCCTATTCATTTTGAAACTTGTCTTAAAAAAATACACAATGTAACTAAACTCCACGACTACGCACTATGAACGAAGTGGTTAAGTTTTACAGAGTATTAAGTACTGTTATTTAAAAACAGCTAAAGAATACTCATCTGTCTCCAATTGTAGATAATTTTCTTGCGTGTACAAATCTCTCAGCCCATCAAGCGTCACTCTAAACTTATGTTCTTCTATATTGGCAAGCTCCAAATCGTGCCAAGCTTTGTTGGGAAGTGGACGATGTAAAATAATATGTTGTGCTTGGTCCTTGTAGGAGAGTTCCCAAGAGCCTTTTAAGACAACAGTCTCTCCAGAAATTCCTTGTATTCTGTAAGAATAAGTGTAGGTGGAGTCTAAAATTAAACCTTTGAATCCAGAGATACTATTACTTGTTTGATAAGTTCCTGCTAAGGAATCGTTTTGATTGGGTCTCATTTGTGAATAAGCAGAGTTTTGGTTGTTTTGCAAAGCAGCACGCTTAAGCGTTTCTTGAGACCTGTAGGTCGTATTGAACCAATAAAGAAACGAAAGGACTAGAACACCTGTAATGGTAACAATTTTGTAATTAGCATTTTTCATTGGAAGGAGTAATTATACGGAATTGAATAAAAAATGCTGTACAAATAAAAAATGGATATTTTTTCTAATCAAGCAAAAAAGTGAAGGGATGACGAACTAGACTAAGCCTTTTTGATGATGAGTAGGAGATATAGACACTTTTATTATAACAGAGATTAATTCATTCAATATTAGGATGAAAGAAATTATATGCTCCCCAAATTACCAACTCTATTAATAATAGCCTGTTTTGATTACGTTAATTTACCTTAAGAGGGTGTTAATAATGATCTATTTGATCAGCTATTGGCGCAAAATATCAATTTTATTAAAACTAGAGTATTTAAATTTGTCACTTTATTAATTTGATAAATTCATACTTTATGACCGTTATTAAAAAAGTTTTTAGAAGAATACTACTGATCTTTATTTTCGCCAATGGATTGTCTTGTAAAATAGCTGATATCAGTCAAACTTCCAATTTGTCAGCAATTAAATCAGAGCAAATTGCAATGCAAAAGTTAGAAGAAACTATTACTAAACAAGGGTTTCTTATCATGAAAGAAAAAAAACTTTATCAGTTTGAGGCAGTCGATGATTGGCGTGGATTTTTAGGCGGACTAGCTAAAATATGGCCAGATAGAAAAACGCGCTTTTTGTTCAAACATAATTTTAATACGTTTGATGGAATTGCCACTTTTTTAGATGGAAAAAGAAGTGGTGATACAATTGGAGTACAGTCTTGGGTTTATTATGAAAAAAATCCCGAAACAAGTCTGTATAAAAATATGGATACCCCCAATAAATTTAATAAACTAGAATTTGGAATGGTCATTTTTCATTATTTTCTAGAGTTGCCTTATCGGCTTAGAAACGCTCCTATAAAACGCTATTATGGGAAAAGGACAAACAAAGGAATTACATATGATTTGGTATTTGCAACATGGGGAACAGAGACTGCCAACAAAGAATTTGACCAATATATTTTGTGGATTAATTCGGAGACTAAATTAGTCGATTATTGTGTCTATACTTTAAGGGATAATAACAATCCATTTACTAGGCAAAAATACGGCTCTATTGCCTATCTAAATTATAAAGATATAGAAGGGGTTAAGATCCCTTTTAAGATGCCAATTCTACTGGACGATGGGGTGCTTTCTAAGCCCTCTTTAGATAAATACTTTCACCAGTTTTCTATTGAACATTTTTCTTTTGGAGGGTATTCTGAAAGTGAGCTTTATCCATTTTCAAAAATACAAAAACAAGGAGACAAAAAATGAGTACTATAAATAAATTATTATTTTTTAGTTGGATACTGTTAACCTTTAGTTGTGTATCTAACGGTAATGTTATTATTACAAAAGAAAAAGTAGCCGTAAAGAATAAAAATGGAGCGTATAGGATGGGGCGAAAATTAACGGCTGTATCAGTACTAAATTGTTCTGCTACTAAAGTGTGGGAAGCATTTGAAGATCCCCAATATTGGATTGATATCTTGAATCCACAAGCCCAGTTGAATGTTCTTAAGAAAGAAGTACTTCCAACCCGATGGATTCCTCAAAAAAAATATTCTTTTGGATTGGTAATGAATGGCTTTATTCCTTATGGCAAGCACCATCTTCTTTTTGAAGCAATAGATTCTAATGAGTATACTATTCAAACTAGAGAATATGGGCTTTCTGTGCCAACTTGGGATAATTATTTTGAAATCATTGCTACTAGTGATTCTACTTGCCTTGTCAAAGATATATTAGAAATTCAAGCGGGATGGTTGAATTGGTATGTTGTTCCTTATGCCAAAGATTTATTGGAAGGGAAGCACAAACGATTAGAAAAATTGGGTCAGAAAAAATAGCTTGGTTACCAATGTAGAAATTTACTTTTGGGGCGTAAAATACTTGCGAGTCATGACCAAAGGTAAGGCAATTAAGAATAAGGCAACTAAATTAATCAAGTACAAATTGTGGTAAGCTTGATAATAAGTAGTAATGCCAGAATCAATGCAAAACCAAGATAAAAGACCAATCCACAAAGCATTATAAGCCCAGGTTTCGCGTTTGACAAAACTGTTTTTTATAATAGCAATCATTAGTAAATGAAAACCAACAATAGAACCTCCTATAATTCCAAAGAGCCAATTTTTGAGCAGAAGAGTTTGTTCTGTAAGTGGCTGTCCATCAAAGAAAACTTTCTCTGTTTGGCTGTTGTAAAACTCAAAAAAAATGCTATTTCCTGCAAAGGCGGCTAGCAAACCGACAATAATTGTCATTACATTGGCAATCAATAGCCATTTTGTCCAAAAATTAAAAGTAGCATCATTCATATTATTGGGATTTTATGATAGAAGAAGTAAAATAAAGCTATAGTAATTCTATAAAATTAAGGAATCTTACTTAGTTTTTAAGCAATTAATTCTTACTTTAAAGCTTAAGAGATTTCCCTGTTTTTATAAAAGAAGGATTTTTTTTAGTGGTCAAAGAACAAAAAAAAATTACCCAATTATGGACGAATTCGAACAGAATCAAGAGTTTTTAAAAAATGTATTAGAATTACCTTGCCCTAGTTGTGGTAGTGAACTGAGTTATTCCGCTAGCAAAAAGCAAATCAATTGTAATCATTGTGGTTTTGTAAAACCTTACGACGAAGCCAATGATTTGGTGGAAGAACAATCTTTGGAAAATGCTGTTCGATCCATGTCGTATTTTACGCCCAAAGAAATTCATAAAAAGGTCATTGATTGTAATAGTTGTGGTTCAAGAATCATGATTGAAGATGATAAGGTATCTGTTCGTTGCAATTTTTGTGGTTCAGAGAAGGTAAATGAATCTGCATTGGAAAAGAATTTGATTCAGCCGCAAGGAATTATCCCTTTTCAAGTAGATGCTAAGGAAGCAAAAAAGAAATTTCAAGACTGGATTCAAGAAGGTTGGTTCAAACCAAACAAATTGCAGACCTTGGCAGAACTAGGGGATGTACATGGAATTTATGTTCCTTTTTGGACTTATGATACCAAAACATATACTCGATGGTCTGGAGAAGCTGGATATTATTATTATGAAACAGAATATTATACTGATAGTGATGGAGAGTCTAAAAGTCGTCAAGTAAAAAAGACCCGTTGGGAGTACGATCGAGGAACGATTGATCATTTCTTTGATGAT
>ENA-ORXM01002901-ORXM01002901.1-marine-metagenome-genome-assembly--contig:-NODE-2901-length-18498-cov-4.954346_pt1 | contig 18498 bp, 12 predicted proteins | sample MGYA00237867_ERZ511480 | MGnify/ENA primary metagenome ERZ511480 (study PRJEB26309, sample SAMN06266103) | marine metagenome | isolation source: Algal blade | place: United Kingdom:Sidmouth, United...
ATCGCAGATCGATTCGTTGATTTGCTAAATTTCACAGAATCAGGTGCATCCTTTGTTTTTGGTTCTTGGCCAGATGACGCTTGGATGAATTCCACTGATTTTTCTGCTTCTCCACCGTCTCAAATTCCCTTCCGGATCGGATTCATGTTTGCTTTCAAAGTTCTGCCAACCATTGTGTTTTTTGCTGCCTTCTCTGCGATTTTATATTACCTAGGGATACTTCAAAAAATAATATATGTTTTCGCAAAGTTGATGTCTAAAATCATGAGGCTATCTGGTGCTGAAAGTTTAGCAGCTGCTGCAAATGTATTCATCGGACAAACAGAAGCGCCTTTGGTCATAAAACCCTACTTAGAGAAAATGACCAAATCAGAAATAATGTGCCTGATGACAGGAGGAATGGCCACCATTGCCGGAGGTGTATTTGCCTTATTCGTCTCCATAATCGGTGATGACTATGCCATACATTTTTTGACCGCCTCCATTATTTCTGCCCCAGCGGCCATTGTAGCCGCCAAGATATTATTTCCCGAAGAACACCCAGAACGCCTCAATACAAACCTAGAGGTACCAAAAGATAGAATAGGCAACAATTTGCTTGATGCCATCACCTTGGGTACAACAGATGGAATAAAATTAGCAGTAAATGTTGGAGCCATGCTTTTGGTTTTTATATCTCTTGTTGCATTAGTAAATGCAGTCTTCTTGAGCATTGGAGAATTTACAAACCTCAATGCCACAATTGTAGAAGCAACTTCCGGAAGATTCGAAGGATTAAGCTTGGAATATATCCTAGGCTTAGCTTTCGCACCTATCGCTTGGCTACTAGGTGTTGCCTCAGAAGACACCATGCTAGTCGGTCAAATGCTTGGCAAAAAAACCGTTATCAATGAAGTCATTGGCTACATAGACCTCCAAACAGTAATAGCAAATGAAAATATCTCTCTTCAACCCAAATCAATACTCATAGCCACCTATGCACTTTGTGGATTTGCAAACTTTTCATCGATCGGGATTCAAATAGGAGGTATCTCAGCATTGGCTCCAAGCCAAAGACAAAACTTGACAGAATTGGGTATAAAAGCGCTGATAGGAGGTAGTGTTGCTTGTTTTATGACTGCTGCAATTGCGGGTATGCTGTTTTAAAAGTTTGAACTTTCAAAGTTATCTGTTTTTTAATATATTTCCTTTGCGCCTAACTTAACTTTAGCCAAGGAGGGTACTTTCAAAATAACTCCTTTCCACTTTTCACTTTTAAAAAAATATGATGTATTATTACTAATAAAGTAAACTGAAATGCATAACTCGCTACAGCCCATATTTGACAAACTAGACGCTGACTTTATAGATCTTTTAGAAGATCTAAAAGATCAACCAGATCATGTATTAAATGAAAAATTGACACCTAAAACATGGTCTATTCACCAAACCATGTTTCACCTCATTCTTGCTGAAGAGTTGTCCTTAAAATACGTACAAAAAAAATTAAGCTTTGATCCAGCATTGAAAAACACAGGGATCATGACTTTCATGCGAAGCAGCATCTTAAGTTTGTATTTTCTTTATCCCTTCAGAGTAAAGGCTCCAGAAGCCATCAGCGACGAATACCTTCCCACCGATCTAAGATTTTGGGAAGTTGTAAAAAGATGGAAAGACGTGAGAAAAGAAACAAAAGAATACCTTGCTTCCTTACCTGAAGACATGTTGAAAAAAGAAATCTACAAACATCCTGCAGTCGGAAGGATGAGCTTAAAAGATATGCTTAAATTTTTTGACCTGCACTTTTCGAGACATCGAAAGCAAATAAATAGAACGATGGAGAAAGTGCAATATGTAGTGTAGTCTTTCATCGTGGTTGGTTCATCGCGAAAAAATACTAGACCAGAACTTAATCTAGCGCCCTAATCGATCAAATCCATAAAGATCTTTGGATTCATCTTATAAACCGTGGCTTCATGGTTGTTTTCCTTCCAATAATTATAATCATCAACCATTCGCTTCATATTCACAAATTTGAATTGCTTGTTTCCCAGTTGACTGACCAAAGCGGTGTAGTCTGCGAATAGTTTTTTAGCCTCCACTTTAAAATTATCAATCGTCATTCTCTTTTCTCTTTTTCCCTCTCTTTTGATGATGTACATCGTACTCTGAGGCATTTCAAGATTTGAAGGCGTGTCAAATATGAACTTGTAAAGAACAATTTCTCCTTCAGCGACCTTTTCAACTAAAGTCTCCGCTGTTGCCATTACTCTTGGTGGACGCTCCATAGTCATTTGCTTATAATGTCTCCAATACTTATAAATATTTCCTACTTCATCCTCATGCGAAGCTTCAAAACCGTAAGATTTGACTGCCTTTGATTTATAGGTTTTTGCCTTTCCATCTTTATTCTTGTAAAATTTGATCTTGGCCTCATTCTCAATGTCATTTATAACCTGAACATAGCCTTCAAGTTTATCTCCATTTTGGAGATTGAGGTAGGCTTTAGCTAAATCTTTTTGAGCAAATAAATTGGACTGGAAGATGCAAAGTGTCAAAACCAAATAAATAACTTTCATATTTATAGTATTATATCTTAATAATTGCAGATACTATTCTAATTTACATAAAATGTACCATCAAATCCAATTGAGGATTTAACTAACAAATAATTAACTAATTAGTAAATTTAGACTCAAAAATAAGCAACATATATATGAAAAATATATTTATCACTACTTTTCTCTTCATGGCCCTCACATTGACCTCACTTTTTTCGCAAGACAAAAAAGACGACAAATGGGACGTTTCTGATCCTCCCTACCCTCATAAGGAAGTTTCTTTCTCTGTAGATGAAGGTACATGGATGAATCTGGATGTTAGTCCTTCCGGGAATACCCTCGTATTTGACTTATTAGGAGACATTTATACTATGCCAATGGCTGGTGGTACTGCGCGAGTTTTGAGAGCAGGTTTGCCTTATGAAGTACAACCAAGATTCAGCCCTGATGGTAAGAAGATCTTGTTTACTTCTGATGCTGGGGGTGGAGATAATTTGTGGACCATGGATGCTGATGGCAAGAACCCAAAGCAGATCACCGAAGAAAAGTTTCGTTTGCTTAATAATGGAGAATGGATGCCTGATGGCGAATATATGGTTTGCAGAAAGCACTTTACTTCAACAAGATCATTAGGTGCTGGTGAGATCTGGATGTATCACATTACAGGTGGATCTGGATTCCAAATAACCAAAAGAAAAAATGATCAACAGGACGTCAATGAACCTTCTGTATCACCAGAAGGGAGATATATTTATTATTCAGAGGATGTCTACCCTGGTGGATATTTTCAATATAATAAAGATCCTAATGATGAGATCTATGCTATTTTTAGATACGACAAACAAGAAGGTAAAACCGAAAAGGTAATTGGAGGTCCAGGTGGAGCTTGCCGACCTCAAGTTTCGCCTGATGGAAAGAAACTCGCCTATGTAAGAAGGGTGCGTACAAAGACGGTCTTGTTCATTCATGATCTAGAAACTGGTGAAGACTTTCCAATTTATGATGGCCTAAGTAAAGATCAACAAGAAGCTTGGTGTGTATTTGGAGTATATACTGGTTTTGATTGGACACCAGATAATAAGAATCTTGTCATCTGGGGGAAAGGAAAACTTTGGAAAGTAGATGCTGCTAATGGAAACGCTACTGAAATTCCGTTTTCTGTAAATGCTAAACACAAGTTGGCTGAAACAGTAAAATTCAAACAGCAAGTATTTGAAGAGGAGTTTCAAGTTAAAACAATCAGACAAGCAGTCACCTCACCAAATGGGAAAACACTTCTATTTAATGCAGTTGGATATTTGTGGATCAAAGATCTGCCTAATGGCAAACCAAAAAGATTGACAAAGCAAAATGACGAGTTTGAATTTGAACCGTCTTTTAATGCTGATGGTTCTGAAATTGTTTATGTTTCTTGGCATGACGAAGCACTCGGAAACATTTACAAATATAATATTAGATCAAATTCAAAAACAAAATTAAATAAGATCAAGGGTATTTACAGAACACCTTCTTTTTCGCCTGATGGCAAATCAATCGTTTATAGAAAAGAAGGTGGCAATGGTCATCAAGGGTATTCGTTTTCAAAACTTTCTGGAATTTATATCATGCCTGCTTCTGGTGGAGAACCAAAACTAATTTCTCGTAAAGGAGAAAATCCACGGTTCACAGCCACTGGCAAAAGAATATTCTTACAAAAAGGTGGATATCTCTTTGGCAGCTTAAAAAAATCTTATGTAAGTGTAGATCTAGAGGGCAAAGACGAACAAGTTATTTTCAATACGAAATACACCAATCAGTTTGTGCCAAGCCCAGATAATAAATGGGTTGCTTTTACTGATTTACATAAGGCCTATATTTCGCCAATGCCTTCAACAGGAAAACCGATTGGGCTTTCTGCAGAATCTAAAGAAATTCCTGTTTCTCAAATTGCAAGAGATGCGGGTATCAATTTACATTGGTCTGGAGATAGTAAAAAAATTAATTGGACACTCGGTAATCAATATTTTTCAAATGATATTAAAGAACGGTTTCTTTTTGTAGAGGGAGCTGTTGACAGTTTGCCTCCATTAGATTCTATTGGTATTTCGATTAATTTAACTTTGGAAACAGATACACCAGATGGTTCATTTGCATTAACAAATGCAACTATTATCACTATGGAAGGTGATGAAGTTATTCAAAATGGAAGTATCCTAATTGAAGGAAACAAAATAAAAGCCATTGGAGAAAACTTAGAAATACCATCTGGAGCAAAAGTTATTGATTGCGAAGGCAAAACAATCATGCCGGGCTTGATCGACGTTCACGCACACCTGGGAGCATTTAGATACGGAACAAGTCCACAAAAGCATTGGCAGTACTTCGCTAACCTTGCCTACGGAGTTACTACAACACATGATCCTTCTTCAAATTCTGAAATGACTTTTTCTCAATCAGAAATGGTTAAGGCTGGGATCATGACGGGACCAAGAATTTATTCTACTGGAACTATATTATACGGAGCAGATGGCGATTTTAAAGCGGTTGTAAATAACTTAGAAGATGCTAAATCTGCTTTAAGAAGAACAAAGGCTTTTGGTGCTTTTTCTGTAAAAAGTTACAACCAACCTAGGCGAGAACAAAGGCAACAGATCATAAAAGCCGCGCGAGAATTAGAGATCAATGTGTATCCTGAAGGTGGATCATTCTTCTTCCACAACATGACCATGGTTGCTGATGGTCATACTTCAGTAGAGCACAATATTCCAGTAGCACCACTATACAATGATGTGATAAAATTTTGGTCAAACACAAATACAGGAAACACCCCTACCCTCATTGTAAACTATGGTTCTGTTAATGGAGAATACTACTGGTATCAAAAAACAAATGTCTGGGAAAAAGAAAGGTTGCTAAAATTCACACCTAGAGCAATTGTAGATTCACGTTCTAGACATAGAATTATGGTTCCGGATGAGGAATACGAAAATGGGCATATCTTAACTTCAAAGTCTTGTACTGCGCTTCAAGACGCTGGTGTTAACATGCACTTAGGTGCTCATGGTCAATTACAAGGCTTGGGAGCTCACTGGGAGCTTTGGATGCTTCAGCAAGGAGGGATGAGCAACCATCAAGCTTTGAAGTGCGCTACCATCCAAGGAGCATCGTACATCGGAATGGATGAAGAAATTGGTTCTTTAAAAGAAGGTAAACTCGCAGACCTCATTATACTTGATGGCAACCCACTAGAGGACATAAAAAATTCAGAGTTTGTAAAATATACTATGATCAACGGCCGTCTTTATCAGGCAGACACAATGACAGAAATCAACGACGATGCAAAAGAAAGAACAAAATTCTATTGGGAAATGGAAGGTTCAGGAAACGCCTACCCATTCTTCCAAAGAACGGAGTCGTTTATGCGACCACAGTGTTCTTGTAGAATGTAAAACACAAAGAGGCTATCTTTTACTTAAAAAGGAAAATTGCAGGCAAAATTTTATTTTTACAACTAGCAAATGAAGAGATATGCTTATCGATCTTCACGAAAAGGGCAAAATTTGATCTTTCAAATTTGCAACTTGGGGAGTCAGGCGAACTCATTTTGAACTTGGAAGATTGGGGTGAGGAACTAAGGTATACATACTAAAATTGAAATCCTCCATGGCATATAAGGGTATGAAATGGATAAAGACTTAGAATTCTATTTAGACCTTGGTATTGAGCATGCAAGAAGAAAATTAGACTTGGATTAATTCAGCTTGTATAAAAAAATTAAATTTCTTTACTTCTCTTGGTTCTAACTCTAGCAATCCTTCTTTGTTATTTAACGCATCTACATTGCAAGTCATTGGTTCAACCGCAATTGATCTGGAGTTTGGTGGATGGTACAATTGTAAATATTCAAATGCTGTTTTAGCGTATTCATTATAAAAACTCAGCTGCAAAACTTTAGAAGGCTCCAACTTTCGTTGAATTTTCAAAACAAAACCATCAGAAGGATCTGATATCTTATAAGTTGTATCTAATACTAAAGTTTTCAAAAGCTGAGATTCAAATTTTATACTTTTACTTTCGCCATTAGGTATCATTTTTTCGTCCGTGACAATTTCCTTTAGTGCACAAGACTCAATACCTGCATCTTCATTGATCAAAAAATAAGGATGCCATCCCAATCCGATAGGAAGTCTATTTTGTCCAGTGTTTTTTACATCAAATTCGATTGCAAATTTATCCTCACACAAAGAGTAAATCACAATAAGTTCAAAATTGAATGGGAAGTAGGAATGTCTTTGATTGTAACTATGTTTGAGTTTTAGGAACAAATTTTCAGATAGATCTTCTTCAATGATTTCGAATTTAGCATCATTCATAAACCCATGTAAGGCATTCCCATGTGATAAGTCATTGATTGGAAAGGTATACCTGTTACCATGATAACTGAAGGTACCTGCAGACAAACGATTTGGAAAAGGAGCCAAAATTTCACTTTTGAAAGCGTCTCTATTTTGAAGACTTTCCGCGTCAGCATGGCCATCAATCAACTGCTCCCCTTTCAATGCCAAGTGTATGATATTTGCACCCATTGCAGGAACCACACTAAGCATGCTTTTTATCCTCCCATCGGAATCATTTTTCTGATAAATGATCAATTCATGATCGCCGAATATAGAGATTGTCTTTATAAATGCCACCTAATTTATTCCTTAAGAAATTTCAATAAAACTGAAGCAGAGGAGGTAGCAAAAGCAGATTGCTTTTCTAATGGATTCGAAGAATCAAGCTTGCTAAATTCTGGCAAGATCCTATGCTCTTCAAATAGTCTTGTTTGAGTCTTTATCCAATTCTTTTTTATTTTTTTAGCAATGACGTCTTGTTTATAATTCTTCATTGCCTTGTAAGCGATCCATTGGTAAGCCGCCTTTCCATAAGCTGCATCCCAAAATAAATCAGTGTCAACATTGGTAGAACTCACGCCTCCATTCTTCATCAATTCTTTTTCTAGTACAGTCGTAACTCGCTTCGCTTGTTTGGCATCTACCATTTGAACAAACAACGGATATATCCCGGCTACTGACACTATATCAGACTGCTTTTGTTCAATGTAATTGTAATCAAAAAAGTAACCTTGCGCTTCATTCCAACAATACTTCATCAGCGCCTTTTTTCTAGCTTCAGCTTTATCAAAGAAAAATTCAGCTTTAGGATCTTGGTTCAATAGTGTATACGCTCGAGCAATACTTTTTTCCAAATTATACAACAAGGCATTCAGATCAACAGGAATCAGATTTGTAATATTTGCACCTTCATAGTTGTCGTTGGACATTCCCCACCGACTGCTTTCCAACCAAGTTGACTCTTCTATCGCTCTAACTTCCCTTAAAACTTTCGGGTCACCAAGCCTTTCAACCAAATCTCTATCTTCTTTATAAAACGCAATTCTAGGTTTGGTAGATTCAGACCAATATCTATTTAATAATTCTCCGTCAATTAATTTTACCGAATGATCCTTTTGAGATCCTGGCAGCAATTCATAAGAACCATTCATCCAATACTGGTACTCCTTAAAAAAACTTCCTAGATAAAATTTTAGGATCCGCTCGCCTTCTGATGCCTCGAGAAGATTTATCATCGAACTTAAGTAAGGTGGCCCTGCTTGCTTCAAAGAATAAGAGCGATTCTTTTGAGGAATTAAATCATATTCATTTAGCATGAAAACAAAGTTCTTTGGAAAATCCTTCATCAACTCCACATCCCCTTTTGCTGCCAAACCTATCATGTTGAAATAACTTTCTGGATAATCAATCTCAGGGTAATTCGAACTTCTCGAAGCAAGTGATTTTTTAGACATTTCTATCACAGAACCTTTTGCTGCAATAGACTTGATCTTCATTTTATCAATGGCAGTATTCAAATACTGTTTTAGTTCTTCCCCTTCATCAGCTTTTAAAGAAAGGTCAATTTCTGTGACAAAATATTCGTTTACAAAATCTTTTAGATTGAAATTTTCATTCTTACTTTTCTCTGCATAAGCTTTCATCACTTTTTTTGTAAATGCTTTGGGAATCGCATTTGAAAAAATGCTAGATGCTTCAAAAACACCTTCCATTTGCACACGCTCGAATAATTTTCCAAACCTTAATTCCGGAGAAAAATCCTCTTGTTCATCAATCTCCTCTCTATGGACTATATGAGTTTTATCATCCTTACAGGTAAAGAGTAGCAGAGCGAAAAGGACTAAATAAAAAGTATGTTTCATATTCAAATGATTGATTTTAGTAAACGCCATTAAAGGTAATTAAATTGATACTAAAGTCTGTAAATAGAAACGGCTCGCAAATCTGATCTGCGAGCCGTTTCTGTATACAATTTAAGATTTTATATTAATTAGCAATTAACTTCAATGGAGCACTTACTTGCGTATCGTTTCCTATTGTAGCAAAATAAACACCAGTTGCTAGTTCGTTTCTAAAAGTGACAGATGATTTATTAGATACATCCATTCTCAAAACTTCTTGTCCTACGATATTTGTAAGGATCAATTGAACATTATCTTTAGCTTCAAATTCTAGAGTCACCTGATCAGTAAATGGATTTGGATAGGCATTCAAGGCAATACTTTGGTCTATGTCTATATTGCTCGAAGGGCCTTCATCTTGCGTAACTTCAAAAGCATCAATTCCAGCTTCAACTAAATGTCCATTTCCTAAGTCACCAGTCTCGACAATTAAACGCATTGAATTTGTTATATCAATCAATCCTGACAAATTAAACTCTGACCTTGCAATCCAATCTCCTGATGGGCTATCTTCACCCAATGTTTCTAATGTGATCTCATCTGTACCGTTAGAAACTTTTACAGTTAACATATCATCTGGCGTGCCCTGTCCTCCAGCATTGAAAAACCATAAGTTGTAATTCATTGTTGGATTTTCCATCCCGATAAGATCCATCACTGGGGATGTTAAAGTTGTACTTCCATCATCGACATCGTCGGTACCGGCGCCACCACCTCCGTTTCCAGTTACATAACAAAAGTCACCGACATCAACAGGTATATCTTCATCTGGATTACTGATATTGTTGCCAAATGATGTTCCTACAGGTTCTCCTCTTTCCCACATTCCGGTAGGTGCATCCCCCGTTACAATCCATCCAAGGTCGACAATGAAGTCATCCATATACCCTTCTTCCAACCTGATCTCTATTGTTTCTCCTTGCTCTATAGTAACCTCTCCAAAAAATATATTTCTATATCCCCAAGCTCCTCCATAGACATCATAAGTTCCTCCCCAAACGTCTTCAATCAAAAATAGACCATCAGTTCCAGAGAATGTACTAAATTCAAATTGTTCGTTTCTCAAATAAACAGCTCCATTTGGAATGGCATTTCCATCTACATCTCTAACCGTAGATCCTGTAAAGGCGAATCTAGGAAGTGGATTTAACTGCATATCCAAAATAGTTACTTCCCCGTTTACAAGTTTTGCTATACCAGTTGCATTTTCATAACCTGGCTTAGAAAATGTAACCGCATAATCACCAGCTTCGGCCAATCCAGATTTATATTCACCTGTATTATTTGTCAATCTCGAATTTATTTGAGATGAAACAATTTCTACTTTTACATCATTTAAAAAATTTCCATTCTCAGCATCCGTTACAGTACCTTCTAAAAAACATGCTCTCGTATATTCTGCACCGAAAACATAAAACCCAGTTTGTATGTCTACTGCCAAAACATTTCCAGAAGGTAAAAAAGGATAAGCCCCCCAACAGCCATTGAAACCTCCTGGAGCTCCTCCCCAGGTTTCATAATAGCCTACCTCTATCAAATTATCCGGTCTACTTGCATCTGTAATTCTAACCCCATCTGTATACCAACTAGTCACTAAATATCCATCATAGTAGTGCGTATTGTGCGGAATTACTCCTCGTCCTGAATTTTCAGCAGGCTGAAAAAAGTCCAACAATTTTATATCCGTCAGGTCTGAAATATCATAAGCATCTACATACGCATTTCCGCGCTCATCTGTAGTAAACAGATAATTTCCATCATCTGATCTCCATGCATTATGCGTAAAGTTCATGGTAGTATTTTGGGTCACCAATGTTTCAGGATTAGTTTTATCTGAAACATCAATCACAGAAAAGAACCCAGAATTAATGTCTGAACTGTATGCAACATCATCAGCTACCATTACATCATGAGAATATCTAGCATCTCCGGCTCCAACATAAACAGGTTGACCTGGTGTTGTAAAAGCATCCAAAATGATCAATCCTCCACTATTCATATTACAACCCGCTAAATAAATGTATCCATTCTCGTCTATATATAAATTATGACAAGTTTCAAGCGTTCGTGTTGCTCCATTGATCGTAAAATCAGGCATCCAGTATCGAGAAGTAATATTGTTTGGAGCTCCTGCCATATCGATGATCAATAATCCATCTTGGCCAACATCTGTTGTTACATAAATAAAATCCTCCCAACTCTTCATATCCCTCCAAGTTGAGTTTGCACCTTCTACTCTAAAAACTTGTTCTGGATTTGTTGGGTCCGCTAAAGAAAAAATTACAGTCGCTTCAACAGTTCCTACAATTCCATATTCTGTTCCATCAGGTGCAACATACCCCCATACATCATTACAGTTTTCAGTAAAGTCTACATTTGCTAAAAGATTCATATTCAAACTACCTTGAGTAAAAGCGGATAGCACCCCACAAAAACTAAATGCAAATAAAAGTGTAATTCTTTTCATATTTAATATCTTGATTAATTTTAAAGAGTGCTAAATTACAATTTAGTTGCGTGGATAATCCTATGTTGTTAAATTATTAGCAAAAATCGTGATATTTATTACCTTAACTGACTAAATTAGGACAAAATAGCAACCGTTAATCTACTAATACAGACCATTTCATCCGCATCATCTTTTATCTCAATATTCCATACGTGAATGCTCTTACCAATCTTGATCGGTTTTGCAGTACCAAATACCGTCTGACCTTCTTTTGCTGTGCGTAAATGATTGGCATTAATTTCTAAACCAACCACTTTTATACCCATACTACTCACAACAATTTGTGAAGCTACAGATCCTAGTGATTCTGCCAAACTAACTGATGCACCACCATGCAACAACCTGAACGGTTGAACAGTGCGATGATCCACAGGCATAGAAGCAGTTATGTATTCATCTCCTATTGCAATAAATTCTATCCCAAGATGAGCCAGCATCGTATTTTTAGTCATCTTATTTAAAGTCTCTAATGAAGGTTTGATTTTCCAGATCATTTGTTAATTTCGATTTAAATTTTAAATATGAAAATATATCACAATCCTAGGTGTCGTAAAAGTAGAGAAACACTTGCGATCATCGAAGAGAAAGGCATAAATCCTGAAATAATTTTATACCTCGAAGACGTGCCTACTCAAAAAGAACTCAAGGAGATCATCACATTATTAAAGATAAAACCAGCAGAGCTTCTCAGAAAGTCTGAGAGTGCTTACAAAGAATTTATTAAAGGAAAAGAATTGAATGATCAGCAGCTTATCAAATACATGGTATCTCATCCGAAATTGATTGAAAGACCAATTGTGATCAAAAATAAAAAAGCCATTATCGGAAGGCCTCCAGAAAAGGTTCTAGAACTTATTTAAATATCGACTGTACTAGTTTGTACTTTCTATTAACAGTATTAAAGCTAAAATAGAAGTCGCTTGCGTTATGGCATCAGCAAATACTTTGCCCCAATCCACATCTTTTTTATCATTCTCTTCTTCCAACTTGACAATATCAACTTCACCAATGGTAATAATGGATCCTTTTTTTACTCCTGGATATTTCTTAAACAAAACATAATCATTTGTCTTCTCTAATCTTCCTGAAGGATGCTCCACTGTAATAAGATTTCTCCTACCATTTTCACCAATACCCGCAGCAAAATTATCAACGTACCACTTTGCAGTTTTACCCTTGTAATATGGCACATTTATTTGACCCGTTTTTAATATTCTATCTGGATAGATCTCCTTTGCTTTTGTTGCCCCTCTAATTGATACAAAATCTTTTATTTTAGGAATTTCAATGACATCTCCTTCCTTCAAAATATAATTATGCTTGGATTTTTTATTGATCATTACCTCATCCAAGGCCATGACCACAAATCCAACGTTATCATCAATTCTAAATAAAGTAGCTCCTTCTGAAAACGCCTCTTCTGTCAAACCACCCGCTCTTTTTATAACATCAGATATTCTTTCATTATCATCCGTTATGGAGTAAGTTCCCTCATATCTGACCTCACCTTTCAAAGTAATATTTCTCAACATTCTGAATTGAGGAGATTTTCTTACCAAAATTAGATCGAATGGTTGCAACATAAAAGGTTCTCCAGAAACTGTCTTATATTCATCATCTATTTCAACAAGTATGACTTTTGTTCTTTGCTCGCTGTTATCATCAGTATTTAGATTTAATCTGCTGACCTCGATTCTACTATTTGATGCTTCTAATTTTAATCCTCCAGACAATGTCAATGCATCTTTCAAGGTAAGCGTCGGATCAAATGGAATCCTTTTTTCTGCTCTTACTGCTCCTTTTATTTCTACAAAGGACTTATCAACAAATGAATTGTAGTTATAAACAACCAAACTATCAAAAGGTCTTATTTCTATATTATCATTTGAATTTGGGTTTTTTGTTAGGTCTCCAAGGTCTACCCTTACATATTCAAGTAAGCTTCTAGTTTCTGGATCTTTTCTAAAAATATAAGCAAAGTCAGTTGCATCTGGAACAACTCCTCCTGCCATTATAAGGGCATCAGATATTTTGAGTTGCTGACTTTCGTCGAATGGTTGTTTTCCTGGTTGACGGACGGCTCCCTCCACAATAAAATTTTGCTCATCCACAAATCGAGATTGCTCGTAAATAACAATTTTATCCTCTGCTTGCAGATCAATATTTACAAAATCATCTCCAATATTGACCTTGATCCATTTTATACTTTTATCTAAGTTTTTTCTTTGAAGAAATGCAAGATCTCTCCTGGCTCCTTTTAACAAAACGGCTTTCTGAATGACATCTTTTAGCTTCATTCCATCTTCGATCTGGAATCTTCCTGGAAATTCAACTGCACCCACCACTTCAACAAAATTATCATACTCCTGAGGTATCTCCTGCACAATAATCTTGTCCCCTTTGAGCAATTTAAAATCAGAACCTGATTTTTCTAAGGTTCTAAAATCAACGTCAACGATTACTTCTTTATCATTTTCAAACCTCTTTATCTGTATGTTACTTTGGTAGGCATTTTCATTAAAACCACCAGCATATTGTATAAGTTTTTTCAATCCTTCTCCTTCTATCAATTCATATTTAAATGGCCTTCTTACGGCACCTTCTACCTCAACTAAAACATCTGCTGTAGGTATAAAAATGTAATCGTTATTTTGAAGAAAAAAATCATTTACTACAGTAGGGTCCAACATCATTGCATACACATCGACCCTTGAAGAAGTTCCTCCTGGGTGGATCAACTTTATATTTCTAACGGTTCCAATATCGGAAGGGCCTCCTGCCGCAACAAGTGCATTGAAAGCTGTGTTGGTAGCAGGCAAATTGAAACTCCCACTTTCTATAGCTTCCCCAAGAATATTGACTGTTATCGTTCGAGAGTAGTCGATGGTTACTTCAAAATTTTCTGGATCAAAATTGAAATTCTGTGCATACCTACTTTGCAGCAGACTTTTTGCCTTACTGTATGTTAACCCTTTCAAATTAATACGAGGCATATCTGTAGGTCGGATAGAGCCATCCTTTTCAATAGTAAAGGTGGCATTCTCTTGACTTCTCCCCCATATCACAACTGTGATCTTATCACCTGGACCTAACACATAAGTATCAGGAGGCCTGATGTCTTCAGATGGTGTATAGATCGCAATATTCTTATTTCGAAAAATATGTTGACCATAAATATTTGATGGAGGCAACACTTTTTTATCCGAATTAGCTAGTTCATTAGCGATAGCTTCTTCCAATGGGATTCCACCCTCAACTGCTGCTTTTATTCTTTCTGCTGAAAGATCAGAGCGATCTTTTATTTCTTCTTCTACCCCTTCTTCTTTTATCTCTTCAATTTTCTCATCCAACTCAAGACTATCTGTTTTCAACTCAACAAGCTTCTCTTCTTCAACTTTCATTTCTCGATCCATTTCTCGAACCACTTGCTCCATCGCTTGCTCAATTTCAAGAATCTGATTAGGATCAATATTTTCAATATCAAATCCTTTTTCAAGCATTCTCAACCTAAAATCCTCTTCATCAAGCCCCCTCTTTTCCAACTCTTTTTTGGCTTCACCTTGATTTAGAATCTGTGCATTTATAAGGCCACTAAATAGAATCAAAAAAATAGAAACTAAAAATATCTTATTCATTAATATAGTATTTCTCCTTTGCCCAAAGTTCAAATGCAAAGTTCGGTTTACGGGTCTTAATTAACGATCTGAGTACTGCGTTTCGTAATATTTTTGGTAATTACCCGAAGTAACATTTTCTAACCATTCACTATTCTCCAAGTACCACTCAGCAGTCTTTTTTATGCCTTCTTCCATTTGCAAAGATGGCACCCATCCCAGTTCGTCTTTGAGTTTTGTAGCATCAATTGCATAACGCTTATCATGCCCAGGACGATCTTTTACAAAAGTAATCAGTTTTCTACTGGATCCTTTTTCACGTTTCAACAGTTCATCCATCGTATCACACATCAAATGGATCAGATCAATATTCATCCATTCATTGTGGCCTCCTATATTATACGTATCTCCATCTTTTCCTTTGTGATAGATCAGATCAATTGCTCTAGCATGATCATCTACCCACAACCAATCCCTTGTATACTTCCCATCTCCATAAACAGGTAGCGGTTTTTCATTTTTTATATTAAAAATAAAAAGCGGAAGTAGCTTTTCAGGAAACTGATAAGGACCATAATTATTGGAGCAATTTGAAATAACTATTGGCAAACCATAGGTATGATGATACGCTCTGACCAAATGATCAGAACTAGCCTTTGAGGCTGAATAAGGAGATCTTGGATCATAAGATGTTTCTTCTGTGAACAAACCTTCCGCTCCTAGACTTCCATATACCTCGTCAGTTGAAACGTGATAAAAACGCTTCCCTTCAAAATCTCCCCAACTATGCCTTGCTGCATTAAGCAAATTTACCGTCCCTACAATATTGGTCATAATAAAGCTCAATGGATCTGTTATAGATCGATCAACATGAGACTCAGCTGCCAAATGAATCACTCCATCAAATTGATGCACTTTAAAAAGTTCATCAATAAATGGACGATCGTTGATATCACCTTTTATGAATTGGTAATTTGGAGCATTCTCGATTTCCGTAAGATTTTCTAAGTTTCCAGCATAGGTCAAAGCATCAAGGTTGACGATCTTATAATCGGGATGATTTTTCACCATAAGTTTTACGAGACAAGAGCCAATAAATCCTGCTCCTCCAGTTATTAAAATGGTCTGTTTCATATTTTTAATTTTATTTTGACCGACCCCAAAGGATCAATTATATTTTGTAAAGAATCCATTATGCATTTACAGGAACTACGCCTTTAAAGTATTCATAAGTTATTGCCATTCCTTTTGCTCTATTGAATTTTGGTTCCCAATCCAATACTTCCTTTGCTTTTGCAATATTTGGCTTCCTTACTTTTGGATCATCCGTTGGCAGTGGCTTATTGATGATGTGCGCATTTGGATTTCCTACCAGATCTAAAACTTCTTTTGCAAAATCAAGGATATTTATTTCATCGGGATTTCCAATATTAACCGGCATATGGCAGTCACTAAGTAATAACCTGTATATTCCCTCCACAAGATCGTCTACATAGCAGAACGACCTTGTTTGAGAGCCGTCTCCAAATACTGTCAATCCCTCTCCCCTGATCGCTTGTGAAAAGAAAGCTGGCAATACCCTGCCGTCATTCACCCTCATTCTCGGGCCATATGTATTAAATATCCTTACCATTCTAGTTTCCAAACCGTGGTAAGTATGATACGCCATTGTGATGGCTTCTTGAAATCTTTTTGCCTCATCATAAACCCCTCTTGGACCAATTGGATTTACATTTCCCCAATAGTCTTCCGTTTGTGGGTGAACCAAAGGATCTCCATAAACTTCAGAGGTAGAAGCGATCAACATTCTAGCGCCTTTTGACAAAGCCAATCCTAACAAATTATGTGTTCCCAAAGAACCTACCTTCATAGTCTGGATAGGCATTTTTAAATAATCTATTGGACTTGCAGGAGATGCAAAGTGCAGTATATAATCCAAGTCTCCAGCTACGTGAACATAATTTGATACATCATGATGATAAAATTCAAATTGTTCTAGAGGAAAAAGATGTTCAATATTGACCATCGCTCCAGTGATCAGATTATCCATTCCTACTACTCTATATCCTTCTTTTATGAACCTATCACAAAGATGTGACCCCAAAAATCCAGCTGCTCCTGTAATTAATACTCTTTTTGACATAGTTTAAGATTTCTTTTTAAAATTTGCTAAAATGATTGTAATTGATTGATATTAAGACAATTAAATTTATATATTAATCGCATTAATAAGCTTTTATCAACGTATCGATATCGGTATCTGTTTCGAGCTTTGCTACAATACTGACTTTAAAGGGAATTATGTTAAAATTAACTGTAATAAATGCATTAATTTTCAGCAAATATACCCCGTTTAAGACTAATCACATTGGTATTTAGGATACTTTCCTTGAGCTTTTGTGTAATCTTTGCCAAATTCTTTATTTCAGGCGTTTTTTTTGGGGAAAAATCACAATATCGAATTAAATTTAGACTTCTAAATGGCTGATACTTTTATTAGTGCTTTAAAATTTCATCAAATGCTATACAGATTAGCTTCGCTGCTCACAATTATTCTTTTATCAATTACCAACTTAGAGGCGCAATTACAAAAAGATAATAAATTAAATATCCTTGCTATTAATATAACCTATGCGTCTCAGTGGCCTGCTGCTGATATGAGTGATCGATTTGGAAACAATCTCGAGATCGGACTTGGGCTGGATTATATTACCAAAGAGAAAAATTATATTTTAGGAATTACTGGAAATTTTCATTTCGGAAATAAGGTATTTGAAAATCCCTTGACAAGCATAGAAAATCAAAACGGCAATATTGTTGGTATTGACCAAGGAGCCGCTTTTGTTTCCCTAAAACAAAGAGGACTATACGCTGGTGTTTTGATTGGAAAAATATTTAAACTTCCTGGCTCAAATGCAAGATCAGGGTTAAGGGTTACTATTGGAAGTGGCCTATTACAACACAAAATAAGACTTCAAGATGATCTCGAAACGGTAAACTTGATCAAAGGAGACTATAAAAAAGGTTTTGATAAATTGTCCAATGGTTTGGCATTTCATCAATTTATCGGCTACGAACTCTTTAGCAATAATCGTCTCTTAAACTTTATGATCGGTGTAGAATCCTATCAAGCCTTTACAAAAAGTAGAAGAAGTTTTGATTTTGCTACCATGTCTGTTGACAATACTGAAAGACTCGATATTCTTTTTGGAATCAAAGCAGGTTGGATCTTACCTTTGTATCTCAATTTTGATCCAGATGAAATTTATTATTAATGCCACTATACAACCTAAGTATATTTCTTCTCAATGTAATTTTCAACGTAGTCTCCCCTTTCAATCCTAAAGCCAAAAAATGGCTAGAAGGTAGAAAAGGCTTATTGACATCATTAAAACATGATTTTAAATCCTTACCTACTAATTGTATTTGGTTTCATTGTGCTTCTTTGGGAGAGTTCGAACAAGGCCGCCCACTCATAGAATCTCTAGAGGCTCAAGGTCATAAGATTATCTTGAGTTTTTATTCTCCCTCAGGATATGAACTTAGAAAAAATTACGA
>ENA-ORXM01002903-ORXM01002903.1-marine-metagenome-genome-assembly--contig:-NODE-2903-length-18490-cov-19.098789_pt1 | contig 18490 bp, 18 predicted proteins | sample MGYA00237867_ERZ511480 | MGnify/ENA primary metagenome ERZ511480 (study PRJEB26309, sample SAMN06266103) | marine metagenome | isolation source: Algal blade | place: United Kingdom:Sidmouth, United...
TATACCCTATGTTTGCCGAAAATAGACGTTTAGAGCGTCGTGAAGATATTTTGGAAACTTTGGAAAGTGAAGGTTTTCAAATACATAATATTATTGATTATACAAGTGCGGAACAGGAGCATGTTTTTTTAGAAGGTACTGGAAGTATCATTCTAGATCGTGTAAACAGAAAAGCCTATTGTGCTTTATCGCCAAGAGCTGATGAGGATTTATTTATTGAATTTTGTGAGGATTTTGAATATACCCCAGTAATCTTTAAATCTTATCAAACTATAGATGGTGCTCGTAAAGCTATTTACCATACTAACGTTATGATGTGTGTTGGAGAGACTTTTGCTGTAATTTGTTTGAGTTCTATTGATGATAAAAAAGAGCGTAAAAATGTGATTAAACATTTAAAAGACGATGGAAAAACTATTATTGAAATAACAGAGCAACAGGTTAATAAATTTGCTGGAAACATGCTACAAATTATAGGCGCTAATGAGGTGCGTTATTTAATTATGAGTCAATCGGCTTATAGCTCACTAACCAATGTTCAAATAAAGATTCTTAAAAAACATACAAAAATGTTGTACAGCTCTTTGGATACTATCGAGACTTGTGGAGGTGGAAGCGCTCGTTGTATGATTGCAGAAGTATTTTTGCCTAAAGTTAACGAGGTATAAATCTATTTTATTTATTCCTTTGAAAGTTCTTTTTTCTACTAGTTGCAACACGTTAATTGTTAATTCGTTTTGCGTTAGAGATTATAGCGGCATTCTTTTTTAAGTTAAGAATAAAGAAAAATTGCTATAAACTTGATTTTATTAGATAATAACTTAATTGCATGCTGTTGTGGTGCTTAAAAAAGATATAGTAGAAAATCCAACCTTTAGGTAACACCTTGAAAACTAATGTTTAAGAAACAGGTTTTGATTTGGGTAGTTCTACATAAAACGTACTTCCTTCGCCTTGTGTGCTTTCAACCCAGATTCTACCATAATTCAGTTCTACTAATTCTTTACTAATAGAAAGTCCTAAGCCCGTACCTTTTTCATTATCGGTACCCAAGGTTGAAAACGAACTATCGTTAAATAATTTTTTGATATTGTCTTTTGAAATTCCTATACCAGTATCTGCGATACTCACAATACAGCTACCATTACTAATGTAATTGGAAATGGTTATTGTATCTCCATTTTTACAGAACTTAAGGGCATTTGCGAGTAGATTCTGCACAATAATTTCGAACATACTTTTGTCGGCATAAGCGAAATCCTTTAAAGAGTGGTTAACTAAATCGATGCCTTTACTTTCCATACGTTGCTCGATAAGTTTAATTTTAGTTTCAAAAACCTCTTGAACATCGAACAAGCTAGGTTTAGGTTCTAAAGATTGCATTTGGGATTTAGACCAATTGAGCAAATTGAACAATAATAACGATGCATTGTTTGCATTTTCACTAAGTTCCGGAATTAAATTATCAAACTCTTCCCTTGATAATGAGCCATCTTTTAAAAGGTCTATAAACCCATTAATTGATGATAGTGAATCCTTTAAATCATGAGAAACAATAGAAAATAGTTTGTCTTTCACATTGTTTACATTCTCTAAATATTTGGTTTGTTCTGAAAAAGCTTCGTTTTGTAGTTGTGTTTTTGCATGTTTTTTTTCAAGCTCTTGTGTGTATTTTGAACTATTATCCCGTTTTAAATATGTAAAAATTAAAAGCGCTGATATTAATAAAAGAGCGGCAATTAAACCATAAATAATTAGTTTGTATTTTTCTAATTGTTTTGTGGTGTTAATTGTTTTTATATTGCTAATTTGATTAACAGGTGTTTTAACTTCTGCTGTGTCTAAATTTATATCTAATTCTGTGTCTTGAGTTTTTTGGATGTCTATAAATGTGTTCGTTTTTTTTAGGGTCTTTTTTAACTCGTAATACTTACTTTGCCAAACAAAAGCCCTATCAAAACGCCTTCTTATAGAATCTAATGATTTCATAAGCTTGTAATGTTTTAGCAGCTCTTTTTTATTATTTAGCTTTTTTGCAATCCTACCGGCTTGGAGAATTTGTTTTTCAGCTATTTTTATTCTCCCTTTTTTTAGGTTTAAATCTCCTAAATTATTTAAGGATAGTAGTAGGGATGCATTGTTTTTTGTGCGGATATTTATATTATAGCCTTTTATTAGATATTTTGCAGCTTTATCGTAATCATTAAACATTAAATACTCGCCGCCTAGTTTGGAAAATATAAAACCACGAATGGAATCGTTATTAGCTTCACTAGTTTCTAAAACTTTTTCATAAAACTCAATAGCCTTTCGGTGCTCATGCTTATCGGAATAAATTTCTGCTAGTTTACTATGGGATTCGTTGATACTTTTAGAATCATTAAGTTTTATTTGTACATCCAAAGCTTTTAAATAAAACTCTATAGCCTTTTCGTATAAATTGATATTGTAATAGGCTTTTGCTAAATTACTGTAGGCTAGATTGAGTTCGCTAAAGAGGTTTTTTCTTTCAAGTTCCTTTATAGCTGCCAAAGTGTATTGTAAACCTTTATTGTAATTTCCGCGCTTAATTTCTATTAAACCAATGCTATTATTTACTTTAGCAACGCCTAGTGTGTCATTTAGGTTAATATATAATTTTTTAGATTTAGTATATCCGTTAATAGCGTTTATATAATCATTTTTTTGTGCATAAATTAATGATTTGTAATATATAATTTCTGCAATACCTTTATTGTAGTTTAATTGTTTTGAAAGATTTTCACATTTTAAAATATACTCCAAAGCTCTTTCATAATCACTAATATTATAAAGTGCTTTTATAAGTTTTAAGGAGGTATCTACTTTTAAGGAGTTTTGTTCTTGAAAAGCTAATTCCAAAGCAAGTGATTCTATATCATTGGTTTGAGAAAAACCGAAAGATATAAATAGTAAAAATAAAAAAGTAATTGTTTTCCTCATTATAACATTTCAATCACAACTTTTTTATGAAGCAAAGAGATAAAATTTAAATTTTGAGGAAAATTTAAGGCTGCTTTTATAAGTTGTAATTACTTGTTAGGGTTTGATTATTATCCTAATAGGGATTAATAGCATTTACTAAACAAAAATTGAAAAAAGGAATTTTAAAATCTAATTTTTAGGTTTTAATACCAATAAATCAGGTGAAATGACCCGTGATATATCCGTTAAAATGCATGCGAATGTATTAGCCTCAAAATATCATAAAAAAGTGTATCTGTTATGTGCGATACTCGTTAGTTTTAATAGTAATATAACTTTTATATATATAATATATTGTAATTTAGTTATACATTTATTAAAATAGGTTTTCCTTTTGTTTTTAATATTATCTATAATTAAAATAGCTAAAAATAAAGCGTATTAGTAAGGCCACTATTAAAATTTTAGTAATTACCAAATATGGCTTTTCAAATTATTTTCGGTTTAAAAATTGATTTAAAATCCTATCTTAGCAGCCTTAAAAAAGAGTACTATGAGCCTTCAGGAAACGTTATCAGAATACGTAAAACAAGCTGTGAAATCTTATTATGATGTTGATTTAGAAATTGTTGAATTTCAATCAACAAGGAAAGAATTTGCAGGAGATATTACCGTGGTTATTTTCCCCATGTTACGATTTGTAAAAGGAAATCCTTTACAGATCGGTGAAGCTGTTGGTGAGTATTTAGTTGAGCATATAAATGAAGTTAAAGCCTTTAATGTTGTAAAAGGGTTTTTAAATGTTGAGATAAATGATATCTATTATCTCAATTTTTTCAATGGAATAAAAGGTGATAATTCGTTTGGTTTTATTTCGCCAAATAATGCAGAAAAAGCGGTTATGGTTGAGTATTCTTCACCCAATACAAATAAACCATTGCATTTAGGGCATGTAAGAAATAATCTTTTGGGGTATAGTGTTGCTGAAATTCTAAAAGCCTCGGGTAAAAAGGTTTATAAAACTCAAATTATAAATGATAGAGGAATTCATATTTGCAAAAGTATGTTGGCGTGGCAGAAATTTGGTAAAGGTGAAACACCAAAATCTACAGGCTTAAAAGGTGATAAATTAGTCGGTAATTATTATGTAAAGTTTGACCAAGAGTATAAAAAAGAAATAGAAGATTTAGTTTCTCAAGGCAATCCTGAAGAAGATGCAAAAAAAAATGCACCATTGTTAGTTGAAGCACAGGATATGCTTTTGAAATGGGAAGCTGGTGATAACGATGTTGTTGCATTATGGAAAAAAATGAATGCTTGGGTTTATGATGGTTTTGCTGAAAGTTATAAAAACTTAGGTGTTGATTTCGATACTTTATATTATGAAAGTAATACGTATTTATTAGGAAAAGAATTTGTTTCAGAAGGGTTGAAATCGGGTGTATTTCAAGAAGAAAATGATGGCTCGATCTGGTGTGATCTAACGGAAGATGGATTGGATAAAAAAATAGTACAACGCGCTGATGGAACTGCGGTTTACATGACTCAAGACATTGGAACGGCGATACAGCGTATAAAAGATTTTCCAGATGTTGGCGGCATGGTTTATACTGTAGGCAACGAGCAAGATTATCACTTTCAAGTGTTGTTTTTAATTTTGAAAAAGTTAGGTTTCGATTGGGCAAAAAACTTATACCATTTAAGTTATGGTATGGTAGATTTGCCTAGCGGAAAAATGAAGAGTAGAGAGGGTACAGTGGTTGATGCAGACGATTTAATGGACGACATGACTTTTACCGCCGAAGAAATCTCTGAGGAACTGGGTAAACTAGATGGCTATTCTGCTGATGAAAAAAAAGAACTTTATAAAATGATTGGCTTAGGTGCTTTAAAATATTATGTTTTAAAGGTTGATCCTAAAAAACGTATTTTATTCGACCCAAAAGAGTCTATCGATTTTCAAGGTAATACAGGACCTTTTATACAATATACCTATGCTCGAATTCAATCTATTCTTCGTAAGGCAGATTTAAATTATGATCTTACTGTTAGTGGTGTTTCTCTTCATCCAAAAGAAAAAAGTCTCATAAAACAAATACAACTCTTCCCTGAGGTGGTTCAAAATGCTGCGGATAATCACAGTCCTGCATTAATAGCTAATTATACTTATGATTTGGTTAAGGTATTTAATTCTTTTTACCAAAACGTATCTATATTAGGCGCTGATAATGCTACGGAAAAAATATTAAGAGTACAATTATCTTTTGTGGTAGCAAATACTATTAAAAATAGTTTTGGGTTGCTAGGGATTCAAGTTCCTAAACGGATGTAGTCTTGCTAAGTTCTCTTTAACTTTTGGATATAAAATCATTTTAATGTTTTATTTTGGACTTTAAAAGTTTAATAGAAGTAAGAAAAATATGTTTTAAATTCAAGCTTTATATTTCTTAACGAGTAATACACCAAAAATTGAATTACACTTTATTTATAATTACAATTCAAAAAGCAAAATACGCATTCAGTTTCCTTTAACCTAGCAATATTGTAGTAAGGATAAACAAGGCTATGTTTTATCTGCAATTTTAAAATTGAATCCTTATACTTACGTTTGGAGTAACACCTAGAGATGTGTTTTCAACTGGTATAATGTCCTTGTTTTTTTTTAAAGTATAATAGGTATTAATTATATTTTTTTTGTTTAGTAGGTTCCAAATGGAAGCTCCGATAGTTGCTTTTGCGGTACTGGAAATAGTAAAGTCATAAGTTGCAGAACAGTCTATTCTTAAATAATCATCTAATCTGCTGCTGTTTGGGGGTGCGTATGTAATTATATCGTCCTCTAAATTATCATTTGTAGAAGGTTCAGTGTTCGGAATCCCAGAGTGCCAATTTAAGCCAGCGGCAAACTTTATTCTCTTATTTGTATAGGTTCCTGCTAAGGTTAGCGCGTGTGTAACATCTGCGTTGTTTGGGAATTTTTCACCATCATTCAAATCATCAAAAGTATAATTGTTATTGCTGTAAGAGTAAGAAATCCAACTGCTTACTATATTATTGAATTGTTTGTTTAAAAGTAAATCAATACCTTTAATTTCATAACTCCCAACACTGTTTATAAATTGAAATTGGTTTTGAAACCCTTGGCTTCTAGTAGTAATACCATTAACTTTCTTTATGTAGGTTTCTGCACTAATTAATAGTTTGTTTTTACTATAGTGTAAACCCGCAGAAAGCTGTTTGCTTTTTAAAACAGGAATAGGGTAAATTGTTTTGTTATTTCTAACTATAACGTTTTTATTATTGTTTGAAAGTACCCATCGGCGTTTTTCAATACCTAAAAAATCATTTTGTAAATCTATAATTTGTGTTGTTGTTTGGCTTTTATATTCGCCTAGAATTTCAAATCTAATCGTGTTTAAAAGCCGTTGAGAAAAATTTAAGCGGGGTTCATTAAAAACCATATTAAATTTTTCAATATAATTTAATCGTAGACCTAGGGTTAATTTGGTTTTGGCATTATGGGAAAGAAATTTAGTTTCAGCATAAGCAGAATGACTTCGTAAAACCGATTTAGCAAAGCTTCTAAAATTTGGATTGTTTATGTCGTCTAAATTACTAATTCCGACTTCTGTAAATTGATAACCGCTATTGATTTTTAATTGCTTTTTTGTGCTATAATTAATATCAAATTTTGTCGAGATATCATACACTTCATTTTTCTGAATTAAACGCTGATTGTTAATAACATCAAAATTGGTAGCGTCTAAATTATAATTAGAAACATAGGCTTGGGTTGTGGTTGATAATTTATTATTCCAATCTCTAGTATATGTGAAACCAAAAGCTAAATTTTGCTGTTGTAACTTACTGTTTAGTGACTCGTTTTTATTATTTATAGTAGATTGTTCATCATAATTTAAATTATTATTCACCTTTAAAAAATGAAACCTGAATTTATCTTTTTTAGTTATATCGTAAATAAATTTGGAAGCAATATCATAAAAATAAAAAGCTTCATTTTGAGATATAGAATTACTATCAGTTTTAGATTTCTCAAAATCTGAATCTTGAAAAATACGTTTAAAATACTGATTGTAAGTTGTTGTATTTATTAAATCTGTAACAGATCGGCGTGTAGATATTTGCAGTTCTGTATTTCTAGATAAGGGCATTTTAATATAACCATCTGCATTAATTAAATTGAAACCTAAACCCATTTTGAATTCGTTATCAATTTTATCTGGTAAATGCATATCTATAATACTTGAAATACCATCGCCATATCTAGCACTTGTCCCATTTTTGTAAACATTAATACGCTTGGTTGTGTGTGGGTTGAATGCTGAAATTAAACCGAAAAAATGGCCCGATTGATACATTTTTATGCCATCCCAAAGAAGTAAGTTTTGGTCGTGTGTACCACCACGAACATTGATATTCGAAACCGTTTCATCAGTACTTAAAATCCCAGGTATACTTTGTATGGCCTGCAGAATATCAGGTTCGATAAGTCCAGGAAGAATACCGAAAGATTTAGGTGTTATAGTTAAAGAGCCATCATTCAGTTTTGAAATACCAGTAGTTAAGTAGTTAGTTATAAATACTTCATTAAGAGTTTGCGTTCTGAACACATGTCTTTGTTTTTTTTGCTTCGATTTAATTATAACATACCGGTTATCTAGTAATTCAAAATCTAATTGTGTTTTTGTTTCAAGGAATATTAAAGCATTTTCTAAAGATAAATCTGTATTTGGAATAGGTGATGTTGCATTAATGATTGTATCATCAATATATGAAAAATTGATATTATAGATTTCTGAAAGTACTTTTAAAACCTCAATAAGCGGTTGCTTCTTTTTTTGAATCGTTTGTGCTTTTATGGTGCCAATATTCAAAAAAAGCAATGAAAAAATAATAGAATAAATTGTTCTATTCACTTTTTAAAGTAATCGTATTGTTTGATATGCTGTACGTTGCTCGTAAAGGTAATGAAATAGATTTCAAAGCCATTTCTAAATTATCGTGGATAAAGCTACCAGTAAATAATTGATTGGAATTAATTCCAATTAAATTAACGGTAACATTATACTGTCTTTCAAATTCAGCAATTACAGTTTTATAAGGTAAGCTTTTAAACGTACTGGCGTTATTCAACCAAGAGGGCGTTGTTCGGTTTTCTTTATCTGAAGCAAAAAGTTTTCCATCGATAATCAAAAAAACGTTTCCAGGTTTTAATTTTGTTTCTTGGAAGTTATAGGTCACTCCAACTAAACCTTCGTAGCAAATAACTTCAAAGTAATTTGCTCTATGTTTTATATTAAATTGAGTGCCGTAAACCGTAACAGTTCCTGATTTTGTTTTTACTTTAAAAGATGATCCTTTAGCCACTTTAAAAAAGGCTTCTCCATGAAGTTCTACTTCTCGGGCGTGTTTCCAATCTTTCTTATTAAATGCTAAATATGACTTTGCGTTGAGTGAAACATGAGATGCGTCTGGTAATTCTAATGTTGTTTTTTGTGCATATTCCGTAGAAATGGTAGTGTCTAAACTTGTTGTGTAATAGTACAAACTAAAACACACAGCAAGTATCGCAGCAACACGCATTAATGGTTTAAACCAATGCATTTTAGGTTGTGCTTTTTTTGTCTTAATAGCGGATAATACGTTTTCTAATTGCTTTGTAGTATCGTAATCGTCAACTTTAAAAGCTTGCAAGTTGTTATTTAACTTTACTAAATCATCGTAATCATCAAGATTGTTAAAGGCCTCAAGCTCTTGACCATTTAGGTTGTTATCCAACCATTTCGATATTAAATCTTCTCGTTTCATTTTTTCACATTATTTTTAAACATCAAATGCGATTCTTAAAATATATTAATAAAATTGATGTAAAATTTAAAAAACATGAATTTCATAAGCTTATATAAATATATAACAGTTGAGTTTAAGTTTTTCCTACCCTATAAAATAAAATAACATCTAAATAATAAAATGTAAGATGATTTTTTTATTCCAACTTTTTTGAATTAACATTTTATAAATCACTTTACATAGTAATATAATATGCTTTGCTAATGATAGAAAAATAGTGTTATTTAATATAAAATACAATAATTTTCACATTAAAGAACAATCCACAATATCAGCAATAATATGAATAACTAACCCGAATCCAACTAATCTCGATGTCTTCGGGATACATAAAAAAACATAAAATATAATAGCAAAACTAGAATGTAAGGGATGAAAGCCAATGCTACACCTATTGGGGTCGAAAATAGGCGTTGCTAGTAAATGGTCTAAATCAATCAAGATGCCCGCAATCATTATAAAATAAGCATACTTCCAATTCGATTTAAAAAACAGTATGGCAATAACAAATGGCAATAAAAAGTGACAACCATAATGTGCAAATGTTTGAAGCATTACAAAGTATTCAAGGTCTGAGATTCTAAATAATTCAAGGCATTGGGCCCTTCATTAAAAAGTAAATCTAAAATGCTTAAATTAGAAATAAAACCATGTTTATTATTAAACACCTGAATATATCTTTCAAACGTATAAGCAATTTTTTTTTTAGCATTCACTAAATGTCGTAAATCTGTATGCCCACTTGTCATTTTTTGATAGGTTTTAGTTTTTGATGTATTCAATTCCAGCTGCAAACAATCACAAACCACTTCAAAGCATTTCATATTAAAATCTAAAAGAAATTGTGTTTTTTCTATAAATAAGTGTTGAAGTTCATCTTCGTAGTATTCAAAAAAAGGAGATGTTCTATAGGCTGAAAGTAATGATTTCCAATGTAAACTTTGCCAATCATCTTCATTAAAAATTTTAACATCACGATACTTTTGTCTGTTTTTTTGAGTATATATTACAGGAATATTCAAGCGTAATTTTCCGTTTGCACCATAAATGTAAGTTCGATTTCTGTAAGTTTGTTTTACAAAATTATCATCCATTTCAAAAAAAACATGTTCCGCATTTGCCATAGCCGAAAAGTGCGCAATGTTCGGGAAATATGTTGGATGTATTATAATTTCCATATTTTAAAGTCCTGATGTGAGTTTCGATTTTTTAGAAATACCATTAACATAATCCTTAATAATGTTTAAACCTTTTGCTTCTTCAAATCCTTTAAAATCTGAAATATCTGAATAATTGATATGCGTATTGTAAAAATTTAGATACTTACTGGCTAATGGCATGAAAGACCAATGCCAGCGTTCTAAATTATAACCTGTTCTCCCATCAGCTTTATCAGTATAAACTTGATAAAAACCAAAGCGATTTGCATGATCCAAGAGCCATTTGTATTCTTTTTTACCTTGGGCGCTTTCAAAATACGAATTTTTCAAACTATTTAAATCGATGTCTGTTCCCCAATGATGTCTTGATGTTGAAGGCATAGAGCTATATTCCAAAATTTTTTCAGCTCTATCAACAGGTTTGAGATTGTTGAGTTTTTTCCATTTTCTTTCCCATATCCATTTTTGCTCATTAAAGTTTCTGGTTCCCGAAATGATTTTTAAATTAATACCATCAGCTTTAGCTTTTTTATACATCTTAACAAAAGCGAAATAAGCAATTTTGTTTAAATATAAGGTCTTTGAGGTATAAATAGCATTTACTTTTTGGAATAAGTCGTTAGTTTTATAATCAAATTTCCCTAACACAAAATTTTTAGTAATTATTTGACAGGGTAACGGGTCTGAATCTATTTTGTTTTGACTGAAACAAACAGACGAAAATATGAGAATAATTAAAAATACATTAATATTCATATACCGTTTCAGTATTAAATAAAGATTAAGCTCTATTCACTTTGTTTTTTACGTTTTCTCCATGAGTTGAAACCCATCCAACCAAATAGTAGCACTAAAAATGGGATAAGGTACGAAGTCGCTTTTCCGCTTCCGCTAACGGTTGTAAAGAAACGTTCCCAGCGTGGGCTTTTTCCGTCCCAACTCATCCAAATAAATACTGGTTTGCCAACAACATGATCAAAAGGAACAAACCCCCAACGTCTTGCATCAATCGAGTTATGGCGGTTATCACCCATCATCCAATAGTAATTTTGTTTAAATGTATAAGTATTGGTTACGTTACCATTAATTAAAATTTGATTGCCTTTTACTTGCAGTATGTTATCTTCATATTCGGTAATAACACGTTTATATAAAGGTAAATTTTCTAAATTGATAGTTATTGTTTTTCCTTCTTCAGGAATATATAATGGTCCAAATTGATCCACATTCCAGTTGTAATTAGAATCGTGTGGAAAAATACTTGGATCTCTTTCGCCTTTAATTTTTATATTTGGCGATATACTGGTAACATTAGGATGGTTTTTAAACTTAGCTAAGGCTTCATCTGAAATTGCTGAAAAATAATACGTATTATTTGGGTTTATGATTCCGAAATAATCTGTTATATCATAACGGTCTTTTATAAATTGTGGGTTAAACTGATTTGTTTTTGGTTGCACTAAATAGCTAAATTGTAAATGCGCTCTATCCGGTAATTCGTTTTTCTTTCCGTTTATATAAACATAACCATCTCTAACTTCAAGTGTGTCCCCAGCAATACCAACACATCGTTTTACTAAGTTGGTCTTTTTGTCAATGGGTTTGTAATAGTTTCGTTTAGGATTAAAATCATTCATATCCAACAAGGTATCTGCTGGTTGGTTGAATACTACAATCTCATTTCTATCAATTTTTTCAAAACCTGGAAATCTTAAATAAGGCAATTGTAATTTATTTTTCCAGGAGGTTTTACGTTCTTCAAAATGATCATTAAATAAGTAAGACTTTTTGTTTATAACGGGAATGGTATCGTGAACCATAGGTGCTCCAACTGTTGTCATCGGTACTCTAGCGCCGTAATGGAACTTACTTACAAAAAGAAAGTCACCAACTAATAAGGACTTTTCAAGAGAAGATGAAGGAATGGTAAATGGCTGCATAAAATACGTATGCACTATGGTTGCAGCAACAATAGCGAAAAGAATAGAACTTACCCAATCACCCCCAGAACTTTTAGGTTGTAAACTTCTGTTTTCAATATATTTTACATCGTCTAAATAATTAAGGTAATAGTTGTAAAATCCAAGTGTGATAATAGCTAAAGCAGTATCAAAAGTAGAATTTTTTCCAAAACTTCTTGCAGTTTCCACCCAGACTACTGGGAACATAATAAGGTTTACGATAGGTAAAAACAACAAGATAACCCACCACCAAGGCCGGTTTAAAATTTTCATTAAAATAACGGCATTATATAGGGGAATAAAAGCTTCCCAAGCTTGTCTGCCTGCTTTTATGTATAATTTCCAAGTCCCTAAACCGTGAATGACTTGTATAATTAAAATTAAAATAAACCACTGTATCCAAGTCATAATCTAAAAAGTTTAATTTTTTTATATTAGTTGTAATAGCAATAAGGTTATTACAATTATAATTTTTGTTAGCCTATATTTAACACATCGTTCATCGTGAAAACCCCTGTTTTTCCTGTAATCCATTCTGCAGCAACAACAGCACCCAGTGCGAATCCTTGTCTGGTATGCGCAATATGTTCAATATTAATTGTATCGACTTCACTTTTATAAGTAACCGTATGCGTTCCAGGAACATCTTCAATGCGTTTTGCAACAATAGGAATTATTTTGTTGCCCATTTTATCTAATTTCCAGTTATTGTAACCTGCATGCTGCTCAATAACACCATGAGCTAGAGTAATGGCTGTACCGCTCGGTGCATCTAGCTTTTGCGTATGATGAATTTCTTCCATGGAAACGTTATATTGATTTAAAGTACTCATCATTTTAGCTAGTGTTTTATTTAATTCAAAAAATATATTAACGCCCAAACTGTAGTTGGAAGCATAAATAAAAGCTCCTTTTTTTTCTTCACATAATGCCACGGCATCATCATACTTATCTAACCAACCTGTAGTTCCAGAAATAATTGGAACATTATTATTTATACATTTTGAAATATTATTAAATGCTACTGAAGGGATACTAAAATCGATAGCAACATCTGCTTTAGTAATATCGTAATCGTTATCATCTTTATCAATAGTCAATACCACATTATGCCCCCGTTTAATGGCAATCTGCTCAATGGTTTTTCCCATTTTTCCGTATCCAAGTAATGCTATATTCATAAAGTTATATTTGTTTGACACCATTATGTGCCTAAAATTTAAAATTTAAAGTTAATCCCAAATCGCCTGTAGAATCAAATGCATTCAATTTATAATGAGGTGAAAGTGTTAAATTCTCATCTACATTATATTGTAATAAATGCGCATCGACATTGGCATCAATAATATTAAGGGCATACAACCCAAGTGTTACTAGAAGAGACACTTCTTTGTTACGACGGTAAAATTTCTGAGCATCTTCAAGCTTTTCGGTCGATAATCTAGGTGTTGATAATTGATTGCCTTGAGCATCTAAATAAAACTCATCATTTGTAAAACCAGCAAGTCTGCTTTTATAGGCATCCCTATATCTATTATATTCCTTATTGTTATTAACGTAAAAATAAACACCTGTACCTATGGCGCCAATTACTATTGGGATTTTCCAGTATTTTTTATTGTATGCTTGTCCCAAACCAGGGAGTATGGCAGAATAAAACGCTGCTTTTGCAGGAGCAAGTGCATTTATAGGTTTATTAGGCTTGATAATAGTATCGGTTACAATTTCTTTAGGAAGCTGCTTTTTTTCTTCTTTCTTGTTTTGAGTATAAGAAGAGAAACAAAGTAAACATGCCAGTATTCCTGTTATAAGGATTTTATTTGGGATCACCTTCAACTAATTTTTTAATACGGTTAAAATCTTCTTCAGAATGAAAAGGAATTGTAATTTTTCCTTTTCCGTTTTTAGAGACTTTAACGTCAATTTTGTGTCCAAAGTATTCAGAAAATGCCGTAATACCGTTTTTAACAAATTTTGGTATTTCGTTACCTTCTGTTTTGTTGGAATTGGTTTGCATGTTTCCAGAGGAGCCAAAATCACGAACAAGCGTTTCGGTTTCTCTAACAGAAAGTTTATTTGCAAGTATTTGTTCGTAAATATCTAGTTGATCAGATTGGTCTTCAATACTTATCAATGCACGCCCATGTCCCATGGAAATAAAACCGTCACGCATACCGGTTTGAATAATGGGGTCTAATTTTAATAAACGCAAATAGTTAGCAATGGTTGAACGCTTTTTTCCAACACGCTCGCTCATTTGCTCTTGTGTTAAATTGATTTCGTCAATTAATCGTTGGTAAGATAAGGCTATTTCAATAGGGTCTAGATCTTGACGTTGAATATTTTCAACCAAAGCCATTTCAAGCGATTCCTGATCGTTTGCTATCCTAACATATGCAGGAATGGTTTCCAGTCCTAACAATTTAGAGGCTCTGAAGCGACGTTCGCCAGAAACAAGTTGGTATTTATTCAGCCCTAATTTTCTAACTGTTATAGGCTGAATAATACCTAATTCTTTTATGGATGAAGCTAACTCACGAAGGGATTCCTCGCTAAAGTTTGTTCTTGGTTGAAATGGATTAACTTCAATAAATTCTAAATCCAATTCAACAATATTGCCTATAACCTTGTCAGCATTAGTGTCCTGAGCAGATTGAATATCGTTACTAGGGTCTTTCAACAGTGCTGATAAACCTCTACCTAGAGCCTGTTTTTTAGTTGCCTTAGCCATAATTAAGCGTTTTTATTAATGACTTCTTTTGCCAAACTTAAGTAATTGTTGGCACCTTTACTACTCGCATCGTAGTTAATTATGCTTTCGCCGTAACTTGGTGCTTCACTAAGTCTTACATTTCGTTGTATAATGGTTTTAAATACCATATCATTAAAATGTTTTTGCACCTCTTCAACTACTTGGTTTGATAAGCGCAAACGCGAATCGTACATGGTTAGTAGTAACCCTTCAATATCTAATTCGGTATTATGAACTTTTTGAACACTTTTTATAGTGTTAAGTAATTTCCCTAAACCTTCCAACGCAAAATATTCACATTGTATAGGTATCATAACTGCATCAGCTGCTGTAAGTGCATTTAGTGTTAATAGGCCTAAAGACGGTGCGCAATCAATGATTATGTAATCATAATCGTTTTTAATATCCTTTAAAGCTTTTTTTAGCATGTACTCACGTTCATCTTTATCAACCAGTTCTATTTCTATAGCTACTAAATCGATATGTGCAGGAATAATATCCAAGTTGGGCGTTTCAGTACTTACAATCGCTTCTCTTGCAGAATTAGAATGCTCTAAAAGCTGGTAGGTTCCTATATCAACAGAGTCCACATCAATTCCTATTCCAGAAGTTGCATTTGCTTGAGGGTCAGCATCTATAAGTAGCACTTTTTTTTCTAGCACACCCAGTGAGGCGGCCAAGTTAATAGATGTTGTGGTTTTTCCAACACCCCCTTTTTGATTAGCAATTGCAATGATTTTGCCCATTAAATTATTTGATTTTATAAACCTCAAAAATACGATTATTTACGAGGAATAAAAACGGAACTTGTTAACAACCTAATATATAAATTATCCAGCCTTTTTATCAGCAAAGGTTCGCAGTTAACAAAAGTGCAGGGGAAGTATATGGATTTAAGCGTTTTGATAGCTATAAGGGGTTGTTTAGTTAGCAGGCATAATATCAGCTATACAGTCTGGCAGTAGTATAAATATAGCAGCTGGCTTTTTAAACAAAAACGCTTAAAAGTGGTTATTTATAAATTTATATAGTGTTTTTTAATGTATTGTGCAACGGTTACTGGTGTTGGCATTATTTTTTATTCTTTTCAATTAAATCGCTATCTACAATTCCTGTTAAAAGCTTCATTATTCTATTAATACTCAATAAATTCTTTGACCCATTTGTCAAAATATTATGGTAAGATTCTTTATATTACAACGGTCTCGGCTATGAGTAGTTGCTTGGGTTAGCACTTAACTTTACAAGTACACACCAAGTTGGAAATTCCGTAGGAATTTCCAAAGTAAGCGAGAACAAGCAATTACTTATAGCCATTGTTAGGTGTAGTTATTTTTTATTCAAAGATTTCAAAAATTCATCTGCCGTCATAACTGGTAACAACGATTTTTTAAAGTCCTTTCCATTTCTTGTTATTATGATTTCGCATTCCGATTCTGTCGCACTAAAATATTGCAATGCGTCTTCAAAGTCCTTTATCGAAGAATTGAGTCCCTTTTCAATCGTTTGTTCATCGAGCGAACATATTTCACAGATGATCTTAAATTTTCTTAGTTTTTCCCTCGCAATTTTTCCATTTTCAAATTTTGATATAAAATAGTTTGCTGTTGCGAATGAAATAGGTGAAACAACCATTATCAGTTTTTCTTTTTCCGCTAAGGTTGCAATCTTAGCAATCGGTACATAAAATGGTTTTCGCTCTCCTAAAAAGTCCAGCATTATATTCGTGTCTATAAAAATCCTTTTGCTCATTTATATTTCTCAATTAAATAATCAGAATATTCTTTTTTATAGTCAAAATCAGCTGGGATTTCAGTTCCTGTTGAGATGCTTTTCACGAAAGGTGAAATCTCAAATCCAGAGGTGTCATTTTCGGAAGTCAAAGATTGTAAATAAGCCTCTACAATTCGAGATAAACTCATTTTTTTATTAGAAGCATATTCTTTAGCTTTTTCAATAATCCTTTGATTAAGCTTTAAAGTCAGTTTCGTGTCCATAATCAATTATTTTATACGTACAAATATATAAAAATAATCCGTATAATTCGATTTAGCGATGATTTTTGTTGTGAGGTCAAATTGCACACAATGTCCTTTTATAAGGTTAGTTGCGTGTTTTAAGCACTAAAGTTAGCAATTAATTTTATACGGTGTTGTGTGCGGTTATTTTTAGTTCCTCAATAATAATTCATTACTGAAACTTTTGTGTATTTCGATTATTAAATTTATCAAATTATTCAATTCAGATTGTTTTTGGTCTAATTCTTTGAGTTTTTGGAATGGAATCTCAATATGAACTTCATATCCAAATGAAATGTCAAATTGATTTTTACCTGAACCTATAATTGAATTTTCCCAATCACATTGTTTTTTCCAATTGTAATTTAAATTTTCATCAAACAATGATGATAATTGTTCCCATTGATTTCCTCTTTTTTTACGTCCAGTATATTTATTGAAATTAGCTTTGGTATAAAGTGGTTTTTTTAAATCAGTTTCTGAAAACCAAAGTCCTTGAAAATATTTTTGAAAACTCGTTAATTTAATGTGATAGCTGTATTTAGTTTTGTATTCATTTCCTAAAATATTTAGCTTTTCACTAAATTTTGGATTATTTTCAAAAAGACTATATCCTTGACCTTTTGTGTTTCCTGGATATATGCTAACACCTAAATTTCCCTTATCATTGATACTGAAAAGAATTTCTTTCGCCCAATTTCTATAAAATTCAAGACCTAATCTATCATTGTAATTTAATTTATTTATTTCCGTAGTTTTTGCAACTTCCTCAATAACTGATTCAAATCTTCTTAAAATTGCACGTTTATTTGTCGTTTGTAGTGCTGAAATTGAAGGTTCTGGTAACCATCTGAAATTATGTTGTTTTACTAAAGATATGAAGTCAGATAAAAATCTGTTTTGACTATTCATAGTTTTTTCAAAGCTTGAAACTTTAACTGCAATTGCCATAAGTCTTGGCCAATTAAAGTCAAAAGGTGTAACTATTTCTCCATAATTTTCTTTATTGAAATCTTGTGTTTCATTTTCTGTATTTGTAATGTTTAATATTTGGTTATAAAGTTGAGCAGTACAATTAACATTATCTCGTTTTGCCTCAAAAACGAGTACGATATTGTTAATTTGAATAACCAAATCACAGATTGGGTCATAATTCTTGTTGTAATTTTGCTCCCAAAAATCCGAAATTTCAGATTCACTTAATGAAATAGCAAAAATATGGTCAAAGTTAGATATTTGACTTGCTCTTTTTTGAATATTTATATTGACATTAGTTTCACTTTCTAAAGATTCAAAAAGTTGGTTATAAAAATTTGTGCCTCTTAATATTTCTTTAAAAACTTCGTGAAAAAATAGAGAATCTTCTTGAAGTGATATTGCTAAAGCTCTCGTTAAATCATTTTCTAATTGATATGTTCGGTTTGTATTAGTGTAGGACTTAAAAATATTTAAATGACTATTCATATTTAATTCAATTTCTCACAGTCAAAATAAGAACTTGAAGCAAATTGCTTTATGTCTTGTCCGTATTTACTTTTAATTGTTTCTCTAATTTTGTCTTTTCCTTTTGATGTTCCTAAAGGATTGTTGTTATCAATAATTTTAACGCTCATTCCTTTTTCGAGTTTAATTCCTCCACTGAATGAGCCACTTTTTTTTGATGTAATTTTAAATAATGCCATAATTTTCGTTTTTAGATGGATGTTTGTTTTAATGTCTAGTCCTGAAATATGGCTACAGGTTAAAATTGAATTTACGCTGATAATTTATATACCATATTTGGTG
>ENA-ORXM01002905-ORXM01002905.1-marine-metagenome-genome-assembly--contig:-NODE-2905-length-18482-cov-3.504211_pt1 | contig 18482 bp, 22 predicted proteins | sample MGYA00237867_ERZ511480 | MGnify/ENA primary metagenome ERZ511480 (study PRJEB26309, sample SAMN06266103) | marine metagenome | isolation source: Algal blade | place: United Kingdom:Sidmouth, United...
ACCAGCGAGACGAGAAAATAGATCACGGTGACGAGCAGCAGCGTCGCGCCGATGGCGATCGGCATCGTGCGCGCCGGATCACGGGTCTCTTCATCTCGCTGATCCATGGGGTTCTCTCCCTTGGACCCGATGCGTCAGTGCGACACGAGCGTGGGCACCGTCATGGAACGCATGATGTCGCGGGTTACGCCGCCGAAGACGAACTCGCGTGCCCGTGAGCGTCCGTAGGCCCCGATGACGATCATGTCAGCGCCCAGATCGGCGGCTCGGGACAGGAGAAGATCGGCGGGCCGCTGGCCCATGGTCCGCTCGTTGTAGACCGTCGCGCGCACGCCATGTCGGGCGAGCGGCGCGGCAATCTCCGCGCCCTCGATACGCCTCTCATCCGATTCTTCCGTCGCGCAGATCACCGTGACCGTCTCGCAGGCTTGCAGGAGAGGAAGGGCGTCGAATACGGCCCGCGCCGATTCCCGCGATCCGTTCCAGCCGACAACCGCGTGATTGGCAAGCGCACGGGCGGCGTTGGCGTAGGGAACGAATAGAACCGGACGCCCCGTATGCAGCACTACGGACCCCGGCATGTCGGCGGCATCAATGGAATGATCGTCGGGATTGTGTTGGGCGATGACGACCAGATCGGCATGGCGCGCACGAGCGATAATCTCGTCGCTGACTTCGGGCAGGATCGATTGATCCGCCTTCCATTCCGCCGAAACCTGTCCGGCCTCGGCAATGCGAGCATCGAAGGGTTTCTTCAGACGATGGGCACGCGCTTAGGCATTCTCCTTTGCGAGAGCGAGGAGGCCGGCGACGGATTCCAACCCCCAGGTCGGAATGATGAGCGGCCCTGGCATCACGTGGAGACCGATCAGATGGGCCTCATGGCGTACGGCCAGATCAATTGCGGCTGGAAGAGCGCGTTCGATATGCGCCTCGCTCTGAAGGACAGTGATAATGGTCTTGTAGGACATGAGCGGTCTCCTTTCCCCATCATCGATAGGTCGGCCCTCCAAGAGTCACCTTGATGGAGGTCAAGACCGTTCAGCGCCATTCGTCACGCATCAGGACTCGCTCGCTGCCGCGTTCCATGGCTTCGACCTCCGTCACCTTGCACTCCGGTCGCAATAGGCAGGCATCTCGGACCTGCGCGCGTCGTCCGAATACTCGTTGCGCACCCCGTGCCGGATCGTGAGGTAGATTTCCTACACCGATCCACCCCAGAGCCGTGCGTCGTCGTTGTGGTTCGGATAACCGGGGAAACCCTGCGCGCCAGAACCGGATGCTAGCAGGGCAAGCATCGTAAGTGGCAGGATGGTGTGTGCCGCAACCTCAATCGGTGTCATCGCGTCGCCGCAGGAATTCGAGCGTATCCACCTCGACCTTGTAGAAGGGTACGTAATCCGGTGTGCCGATGAAGTTGCCGCCCTCGACCCGCATCGGCACCGTAATTCCATCGACGGTACGAAAATCACCGAGGTTTCCGCCGAACCGTTGCAGACGGAATTCCCTGTCCGGATTGGCGTCCGACCAACGGTCGGTCTCGACCCGTACCGGCGCGCCATCTTCACGCAGGAAGATGTCCACCGACTGCGCGGCGTCCCGATGCGTCAGGGTCGCGCGGATGGTTGTGTCGTCCACCGCAGTCCAAACGAGTCCCTCTCGCGGCAGCAGGGAAGCGGGCGACCAGAAGGCTGCTTCGGCAACCATGCGCCCGAACGAGGCGCGCCAGTGATCTTTCGACAATCCATCCCGTCCGACGGGCAGCAGGCCGAAGGACCAGAACCGCGACCACGACGCCCCGTCGACCAAGGCATCCGAGCCGACTATCGAAGACCGGTCTGACCGTGCCTCGACGGTCCAGACGAAACCATGAGGCAAGGCGAGAATCTGGTCGGCCTTCATCGTCATGGGCTTCGCGTCCGACCGGTCCCCGAGTGCGAGCGTTCCCGACATGGCAATCTTCACTCCCGACGGGATCGATACGCCTTCGGCCAACGTAAAGCCGAAATATCGGCGCACGGGTTCAGGCAGGTCAGCCAGCATCGCTTTGTCGAAACGTGTCGGCCCAACCCCTTGTGACTGCGCAGCGAGCGCGACGCTGTGCCAGGTGCGCCCTGTCTCAAGAGCATCCCGATAGCGGAGCACGCCGAGACCCGTACTTACCGTGACGGCGACGATAGCGACAGCAGCGGCAATCCTGTGCATGGCGTTCCACTCCCTGTTTTTCCTATACAGATGAGACGTCGTCCGGTCGCAGACGGGAACCGTCTCGCTTCAGTTCGTATCGCTCCCGGTGCCGATTTCTTCGTCCGTCTCCGACTTCAGAGAGCCGAGATAGGCGATCAGAACGCATGATCATGGAATTCAGAGAAGCATCGAAGCGATCTGGTCCTTCAAGGCCACGCGGCGCTTGCGGAGATCGGTTTCGTGGAACGTATCCGTCGGCTCGACGCCGGTCTCGGCCCGATGAACGGCCCGGTTGACCGTGTGATATTCGTCCACGAGTTTCGCAAAGTGAGCGTTATGCGCCTTGAGCGCATGAATCGCGTCGATCTTCTCCGGGAATTCTTCGGCGAGTTCGTGAGGCGTGTGCGACATGCCCGTCTCCTCCTTCGTGTAAATCCTCCAACGACACGACTGGAAACGAGCGATGCCCGGTCCGTAGCGTCGTCGGTAAATTCATGCCCGATCAGGACGACAGTGCGATTGACGCAGATCAAAGCCGACCCTGATGTTTCGGGTAAAGATCGATGCCAATCGAAGGAGAACCCTTATGTTGACGATCACGAAGCGCGCCTTCGACCGCATGTTCTATCGCATCGTCGACTTCGAGCTTCCGACTCTGGGGGCTATCGGGGTCGAACTCGCCCGCCTGCCGAACTCTTTGCCTTGCTCGGACAGTTCGACCGATTTGCTGTCCTGACCGACACGGAATGGTCCGTAAAGCCGCTGAAATCGAGGGGGCACTGATCCCCGGATTGGAGATCGGGAGGTTTGCGCTCGACGATGCCGAAGGAGCCGAGGAGTGGCTCGAAGGATGATGGATCATCGCTAATCCGCACTTACGTACCGGCCTCGCCGGTCCCATCACAGGAGAGAATGTCATGAACCCCAACATCGGACCACTGGATCGCCTGATCCGCCTTATACTCGGAATCGTCCTGATCGGAGCGGCCCTGTCCGGAAACACACTGTTCGGCGGTATCGCCGTCCAGTACGTTGCCTTCGCGCTCGGCATCATCGCCATCTTGACGTCGGTCATCCGGTTCTGCCCGCTTTACCGGATCCTGGGCATCCAGACATGCGATTGCGAAGCGTCGTAGCGCAGCCCCCCGTCTCCACGGCGTAGCAAGCCCCCCCCGGCGTGTTACTCCTGCAAAACCGGTTTCAGGCTCAAGATGTAGGCCACGAGATCGTCCGTCTGTTCACGTGTCAGGATGTAATCGGGCATGAGGTCGTGAGGTGTCTGCAGGAAGGCGCGCAGACCGATTGCGGTGAAGCGCGCATCCGCTGCGATCTGTTCGAAGGACAGGGAGTGGATGAACACGGCATTCGTCTGCGCCGGTTCGACGACATGACAGTCCGTGCAGACTGCTCTCGCGTACTCAAGACCGGCAGCGGGGTCGCCGATCATCGGATCGGCGAACGACGTGCCGACCGATCCGTAGAGAAGCGCGATCGCGACGCCGGTGATATTCATGACATGCATTTTCCGTTCTCCCTGTATCGGTCCGGCGCACTGGATAGAGGTGTGCCGGACAGGTCGTCTTGATCTGCGTCAACGCAGGGCATCTGTCGGGCGATAAGCTGCAAACCATGCAATCATGCGGTCCCCTTGGCCATCACGTGCAACGGGAAGGACTGATATCTCCGAAGAAGAATCCGATGACGTCGATTTCACGTTTTCTGACGACCGTGCTGCTGACGGCATGTTCGTTCGCTAACGAGGATCAGCCCGACCGAGAATGCCAACCCGCCGAGCAGCTTCGTCGGCCCGGTGCCGAACGTGCTGTCCGCGACGACGAGAGTATAGGTCAGGGCTCCGAAAGCGATGAAGGCTCCGGCGAGGATGGCGAGCACCAGCAACTGACCGACCGACAGTTCTGTTTTCGCAACCGCCGCGAGCTTCACACGCTTCGATATCTCGCGGGGGGCGTATGCGTCGAACTGAAAGTGAGAGGCTGCCCCCTCCGATTTCAATCCGTCATCCGGCATGATCGTTTCCTTCATATTGCGGACGGGAAAGCGCGGCATATCGGCTATCGTTGGCCACGACTTGCGCGTCGTCGCAAAGACCACGACGCGCAAGTCGAGGTCACTTCCGGGCACCCTTCCACGGGTGGTCGGGCGTCTCGTCGCAATGCCCGTATGCGCCAGTGAAAGAGGTCATATCGGGGCTGAACGTGAACCGGAAATTGCCCCAGTGGTACTCGCCGTTCCGTGCAGTCTTGCAGCGCAACGCGGAATTGTCCTCGCGCCAATGGCCCGTCATCTGTTGGCCGTTCATGCGACCGACGATATATCCGCTATCCTGCTGGTATGGCCCGCTGATCGTGCCGCTCCCATCGGCGGATGCGGTCCAGACGCCTTCGCTCGTGTCCCATGTTCCGGCTATCGAGGTCGTCGTCGATGCGGGCGCACCTGCACCGGTCGAAACGCCGGTCCGATAGACCGAGTTCGCCCAGCCGCCGCCGCATTTCTGGGTGGAATCACCGGAGCAGTTCATGGTGCAGTTCGTCGAACTGCCCCGGTCGGCGTAGGAATTGCCGCAGAAGCACTGGCTCGCGTATTGAGTGCCGGCATAGGCGAACCCCTTCGAACCGCAGAATTGAGTGCATTTCTGATTTGTCATTGCACTGTTGCTGGGGATCATGGCTCCGCCGAGGACGCGGCCACCCAAGCCATCCGTCTGGGCATTGTCGTTTTCGGCGAAGCAGCCGACATAGTCGCCGACAGCGGTTTGCGCTGGTGGTTGAGGGGGCGGTGGAGACGATCCCGTGGCTGGTGGCGTGGAGACACCGCCCGTTCCTGCGCGCCCCACGACGCGGATGAATCCGGCGTGATCGGACCCTGCGTTCTGACAGATGCGCGGCGGCATGACCTGAAGGGTGTAGGTTCCGCCCGCCAATGCACGCCCGACATCGAGCAGGCCTTCGCACCACTGGGGCTGGTAGAGGTCGCAGGTTCCCCGTGCGATCTGCCCTGAAATCACGGTGCTGCCATTGGGCGAATAAAACCCCGCACTGGCGCTTTGTTGATCCGGATCCCAGCGATACCACGTCACGATGCGGTCGATCTGTGCGCCGCTGGCGGGAATTTTGACGGCAGCCGATCCCGTGAAGCTACAGGCCGCCGGGTTCCAGTTATCCTGAAGGAAAGGACCGGAATCGGAGCGATACTTCCATGTGAAGTCGTCATGCAGGACGACCACACGACCGTCCGGCTTCGTAAGCTCGAATTGCGCCTTCGACGGCGTTGCCGCCAACATGGTGAGAACGATTGTACAGATACTGGTTAGATTGCGGAATTCGAACATCGAGTTGCTCCCTTTCTCACTTCCCGGAATTGGACACACCCACAGGAAGCACGCACCGCGCGATCCACGCCTTGACGGAAATCAACCCAAGAAGAAGAAAGACGCTATCGATGCAGGTCGGCCGATTGCGACAGTGACCAGCGGATTATCGAACAGGTCCGCAGTGGAAATCCGTTCAGACGTCCGGCCCGCCTTTCGACCAGACGGCATCGCCCGGCGGGGGCAGCCCCAATTCGGCCCAGACGGGCAAGTGGTCGGAAGCCATCCGGGACAGAGGCGTCTCGTGAACCCCGGCATCGCGTAGCGTTATGCCGGGGGTCAGGCCGATGCGATCCAGCGCCGCAAGGGGCCGCGCCGAATGGAACGACCGTCCCGGCGAAACGATCTGGAACCGTCCCTGCAATGCTTCGAAACCCGAACTCGTCGACCATTCGTTGAAATCCCCCGCGAGGATCGTCGGCATCGAATCGCGCGCCGCCGTCGCTTCGATGATTGCCTGCAATTGCGCCTGCCGCATTCCCCGCGTCAGCCCCAGATGCGTTGCGATGAGGCGGACCGGAGCAGCGTCGTTTTCGAATTCCACGAGGATCGCACCGCGCGGCTCCAGAAAGGGCAGGTTGATCCGCTCTGCGGCATGGATCGTGGCATCGGGTGGCAGTAGAATTGTATTGCCGTGCCAGCTGCTCCCCGCCTCGCCATCGGCAAGAGCGACGGGCACGAGTCCCGTGCGCTCGCGCAGATCAGCATCGGACAAGGTCGCGGCGCGGTCGCCAAACCGACGATCCGCCTCCTGCAAGGCGACGATATCGGCATCCAGCTCGGCAATCACCTCCGCCACGCGCACGGGGTCGCGCCGCCAGTCCAGCCCGATGCACTTGCGAATGTTGTAGGTCGCGATGCGGATTTTGCTTGCTCCTCTCAGTGTCTGGACAGGGTATGATCAGCCGCACCTGATCGGAAGGGAGTGCCGCTTGAGATTTTCGTAAGGTGAAGAAGGATCGAAGGATGATCGGTTTCGAAAAAGGCAGGCTGGTCAGGGCGGTCAGATTTGCACTGGCTCTCGCGGTACCGGTCGCGTTGATCGCCGCGCGATGGTCGACGGCGTATCTCGCCGCGCTTACCCTCGCGCTGTCGTTCCTGCCCGCCCTGTTCGAGCGGCATCTGAGGATCAGTCTGCCGCTCGTGTTCTTCGTCTGGATCGTGTTGTTCGTCTTCGGCACTCTGTTCCTTGGCGAGGTATTCGATTTCTACGAACGGTACTGGTGGTGGGATATCCTGCTGCATGGCGGGTCGGCGATCGGGTTCGGTCTCGCCGGTTTCCTCTTCGTCTTCATGCTGTTCGAGGGTGATCGCTTCGCCGCGCCGCCTCTCGCCATAGCTTTCATCGCGTTCTGCTTTGCCGTCTCCATCGGAGTGGCCTGGGAAATCTTCGAATTCGGAATGGACCGCCTGTTCGGCATGACCATGCAAAAATCGGGACTGGTCGACACGATGGGTGATCTGATTGTCGACTGCATCGGTGCCAGCATCGGCGCATGGGCGGGATATTTCTACCTGAAGGGCTGGAAGACGGGATGGTTGTCGCACCCTATCCGTGACTTTGTCCGACTCAACCGTGGGCGGTTCGGGAAGTTTCGGGACGGGGCGAAGCGGGCGGTCGGAAAGTCCATCCTCTCCGTTCGCCGGACGGGGAGTGCCCTCGCTTCCCTTCCTCCAAAGGAACCACCGTATGGACCGAGCGTCGAGCATGATGGCAGCAATTCCGAGAAGAACCATCCAAAAGCCGAGGACCGACAGGAAATCCAGAAGCCCGCCGACGATGAGCGCGACGCCAAGAAGGCTGCGCAACCCGAACGGAACCGACCCCCGAACGCAGATCAGCGTTCTTCGTGAAAGCTCGTCGAGCATGAATAGTCCCGGCACGGTATCACGCATGTTCATCCCACGTGAAAAGGCAGGGATCCGCTGGTCGTTCCAGTTTCTTGGGTGACAGTATGCATGGCTTCGGCGCTGATCGACTTGACCAGCAGCAAGACGAGCAACTGATGGTGGCCCCGTTCAAGCGCGGCGTTCCGGCTATGCAGCTGCATTCGATCAGGCGGTTTGACACATTTCAAGCAATGCCGGTCATCCACCCCAATAACGCAACCGACCCTGCTAGAACGATCCCCATTACTGCTATCGCGATGCACAAACCTGCCGCCACGATTAGCCCATCCCGTTGCACGAGGCCCCAAGCCAGCACTACCAAAGCCATGGCAATCGGCACGTTCATCAACGGAATCGGCAGAAAAAGCATGATTGACAATGTAAGACAGACCAACCCCGATAGCCGCTCACGTCGTGCTATCAACTGCAAGCGGGGTCGAGACCAGAGCTCGGCGCGTGCCAGTACAGGCGCGATGCGCTGTGAGATCACATTGGCAATCCGCATGGGAAGGCGCCAGCGCAAAACCCGACGCGGAAGGCGACCGCTCTCACCGTAGAGCGCCAAGTGAGCCGATACGACGATCAGCGGTATGCCCAACACTGCACCAATGCTCGGAATCGGCAAGGGAACCGCCTCGGGAAGCGCCAGTATCAAAATCGTCGCACCATGTGCCCGTGCGCCAAGTCGTTCAAGAACACGCGCCAGCAGGGGGCCATCGGGATGACCCCGTGCCAGCACAGACAAATCGCGCAAAAACCGCGAAAAGGTATCGGATGTCGGCGCTAGCACCATGCGATGGGGTATTTCTGACGATGGACGAGCAGATGAATGGAAATCTCCATTTGGCAGACAGAGGTGGTCCTGGTTTTTCGACCAGTTTTTTGCCGCGTTAAGCTATAGCATATGTTTCATATCAGGCGGCAATTTTCAGGTTCGTCCTCTGCGGATCGTAGGCCTCCGCTGGCGTCATCAGGCCATGGGATGAATGCGGTCGTTTCTCGTTGCAGTATGTGATCCATGCGCCGATCCCGTTCCGGGTTTCCGATCCAGTCTCGAAGGCGTTGAGGTACACGCCTTCGTACTTCAGGGACCGCCATAGCCTTTCGACGAAGCGATTATCGATCCAGCGGCCCTTGCCATCCATCGATATCCTGATCTCCGCATCGCGCAAGCGGCTCCTGAACTCATCACTCGTGAAGAGCGTCGATCGCGTCAGCGACAGCAGCGTACACTCCCGCCGCACGCTCAGCTTCGCCCTGCGGGCCGCGAAGGCGTCTTGCTCACGAGCGTTTGCCTCCGTGCGAGGCACCCCGTTCCCGAGCAAACGACCGGAGGCTGCCGCTGAAGAATCGCGTTCCACCACCAGCTCGCCGATCTTCGCATCCAATGCCGCGCCGCCGCCGACGAACACCGATGCCATGTTCTCAGCCGCCAACCGTTTCCACTGGCTGATCAGGTTCGGATGCGCGCCGTGCTTCGCCGACAGTTCCGCCAGCATCAGCTCGCCTCGCAATGCATCCATCGCTACGCGCGCCTTGAAATCAACCGCATATCTCGTTCTCTTGCCCATCTCGGGATCGTCCTTCTCGCAAGACAATCCACTCCGGCAACTGGTCCGAAATCCTGCGACCTCCTCTCATGGGTGACGACAGGCCGTGCTGAGCGCCGTGGCGGTTCAGGAATCGAAGCCGATCCCGAAGGCGTCCAGCGATTTCAGGAACCACGACCGTTTCCCCGTCTCGTCCTCGCGGGCGAGGCCTTTCTGCGCCAGCGCCACGGCGGCACCGCGCAGAGGCTCCGGCGGGAAGGGAACGGCGGGGCGGAACGGCATCTTCAGGCGCGTCCGCTCCGTATCGGCCCCGTCCAGCCGGTCCAGCATGCTCAGCGCGGCGAAGCGGCTGGCCGAGACGCCCTGTCCGGTGAACCCCATCGCATAGGCCACGCGCCCGCCCCATGCGAGGCCCGAGAAGAACGTCGTCCGCGCGGAGGTGTCGATGATGCCGCCCCAGGCATGGTCGAACCGCACATCCGCGAGGGACGGGAATGCCGCCGCGAATTGGCTCGCCAGCCGCGCGAAACTCTCGGGGCGGTGCAGCAGGGCATCGCTGCGGTCGCTGCCGTAGTGGTAGATCGCGTCGTATCCGGCCCAGAGCATCCGGTCGTCCGGCGTCTTGCGGAAGTAGTGGAACCGGTTCCCGCTATCGGCGATCCCGTGCGGCCCGGTCCAGCCGATGCCCGCCCATTGCGCGTCGCTCAGCGGTTCCGTCACCAGCGAGTAGTCGTAGATCGGGATCATCGACATCCGCAGCCTCCTGAGAAGCGGGATGGCGGAATTGGTCGCGAGGATCGCCCGGCCCGCCGCGACGCTCGCCCCCGCCATCCGCAGGCGCACCCCTGCCCCGTCCCGCAACAGGGCCTCGACCGCCGTGTCCTCGTGGATGACGACGCCCCGGGCGAGGCAGACCCGGCGCAGTTCGGAGACCGTCACGGCGGGGTTCACCAGCGCGTAGTTCGGCTCGAACAGGCCCGCGCCGTAGACCGGGCTGTCGAGCCTCTCCTTCAGCGCATCGCCCTCCAGCAGGGTATGCGCGATGCCGAAGCGTTCGTAATTGCGCGCCATGGCGTGCAGGCCCGCGACCTGCCACGGCGTCGCGGCGACGTTCAGCTTGCCGCATCGCCGGAACCCCGTCTCCATGTCGTAACGGTCCAGGTCCCGTGCGTAGTCGTCGAGGTTCTCCTGCCCCAGCCGGATCAGCGTTTCGGCCTCGCCCGCATGGCGCGTCACGGCATTGGAGACGCCGTGGGAGATGGAGGGCGCGCAGAACCCGCCGCTGCGCCCGCTCGCGTCCTGGCCGCAGCGTTTGGCCTCCAGCACCACGATCCGCGCGTCGGGATGGCGCTCGCGGGCCTTGAGCGCGCTCCACAGCCCGGTGAACCCCCCTCCGACGATGGCCAGATCGCATGTCAGGTCGCCGCTGGCGGGGGCGCAGGCGGCGGTTTCGGGGACCGTGTCGAACCAGTAGGGAACCGGGCGGGCATCGGCCAGTCGCGGGTCGGACATCATCGGCGCACCTCCGCCGCGATCGGTGGGTGCCATCCGAAAATCCCTTCGCTCTCCATCCTTCGCCGCCCCTTTCTCACGATACCGTGCGCCCGCCGGAATCGAGGAACCAGTCGTCGGGATAGGGATACCACCAGTCGTGGCGGATCGGCTTGTGATCCAGGATCACCATTCTCGACCTGCGGAAGGTATCCAGCCCCATCCGCCCCAGCTCGCGCCCGATGCCCGAATTCTTCCACCCGCCGAAGGGCAGGGCGTCGTTGTCGATCATCGGGTTGTTGATCCAGACCATCCCCGCCTCCAGCCGCGCATGGGCCTCGTGCGCCTCCTCCAGCGAGGTCGTGAAGACACAGGCGCCGAGGCCGAATTCCGAGGCGTTGGCCCCCGCGACCGCCGCGTCGAAATCGGGCACGCGGACCACGGCGGCGACGGGGCCGAAGCATTCCTCGTGCAGGATGTCCATCGCCGGCGTGCAATCCGTCAGGATCGTCGGTTCGTAGAACCAGCCGGTCGGACGGTCCGGCGGGATGCGCCCGCCGCACACGACCGTCGCCCCCTTGGCCACCGCATCCGCGACCAGCCGCTCGACCTTGGCGCGGGCCGCCTCGCTGACCAGCGGCCCGATCTCGGATCTCTCCAGCCCGTTCCCGATGCGCAGCCGGAGGGTCTCGTCCCTGAAGGCCGCGACGAAATCGTCGTGGATGCCGTCGACCGCGTAGATGCGCTCGGTGGAGGTGCAGACCTGTCCCGTCATGTGGAATGCCCCGGTCACGGCCCCGGCGGCGGCGATGTCGAGCGGGGCGTGGGCGGTGACGATCATCGGGTCCGAACCGCCCGCCTCGATCACGGCGGGTTTCATCCCCGCCGCCGCCGCGACGGCGACCGCCTTGCCCGCCGCGACCGACCCCGTGAAGGCGACGGCGTGGGTCTTCGGGCTGGCGACCAGCGCCTTGCCGACCCCGGCCCCGCCCGGCAGGCAGGCGACCAGTCCGTCCGGCAGGCCCGCGAAGACGGTCATGAATTCCAGCGTCGACAGGGTCGTCGCCTCGGCGGGCTTGACCACGCATCCGTTGCCCGCCGCCAGCGATGCCGCGACGGTCCAGCACATCAGCAGCACCGGAAAGTTGAAGGGCATGATGTGGACGGAGACGCCCAGCGGCTCGTAGGTCGCGAATTGCAGCGATCCGGCCTGGGTCGTCCCCGCGATCCTTCCGCCATCGTCGCGCGCCATCTCGGCGAAGTAGCGGAAGACGGGCGCGCAGTTCGACAATTCGCCGATGGCCTCGGGATAGGGCTTGCCCATCTCGCGGCTCATCAGGATGGCGCATTCGGTCAGATCGGCGGTCTCGATCCGGGTGGCGAGCGCGTGCAGGGCGGCGGCGCGGGATTTCGCGTCGAGACCCTTCCACGCCGCCTGCGCCGCCCCGACCCGGTCGAGGGCCGCGTCGATCTCCTCCCCGGTCACCTCGGCCCGCATGCCGACCCGGTCGAGCGTGGCAGGGTCGACGACCGGCTGGCCCGGAGCGGTGGCGGGGTGGAAATCCGGCGTGACGAAATAGGTCGGGGCCTGGCTATCGGGCATGGGATATCCTCCGGATCATCGGATCATGTAGACCTTCTTGATCGTCTCGTGGATCGTGCAGACGCCCTTCCAGTCCTTCGGAAAGAACGCCGCCGTATCGGGCGTTACCTCGATCACGTCGCCGCTTTCGTGGACATAGGTGCAGCGTCCTTCGAGGAAGTGGCAGAATTCGTCGCTGGTCACGTGGCATTCCCATTTGCCGGGCGTACAGATCCAGAGGCCGCATTCTGATTGCCCCTCCGCCCCCTTGTGCAGCACGATGCCGCTGACGCGGGATTGCCCCTCGATCATGGTGGGGACGACGCCCCAGTCGACGGTTTCGGTGATGTCGAGCGGGTTGCGCATGACGGGTGTTTTCATGGAATTCCTGCCTCAGCCGAGCATGTAGATGTTGCGGATCGTCTCGAAGATTTCCGCCTCGCCGGTCCACCCGGCGGGAAAGAGGACGCAGGTGCCGGCCGTGACGTCGATCACCTCGCCCGTATCGGACGTGTAGCGCGCGCGTCCCCTGACGAAATGACAGAATTCGTCGCGCGGCACCGACAATCGCCACCGCCCGGGCGTGCAGTCCCAGATGCCGGTTTCGGGGATGTTGTCCGGCCCCTTGTGCAGCAGCCGCCCGGTCGAGCGCGACGCCCCCACCAGCGCGTCGGGCTGCGCGCCCCAGTCGACCAGATCGTCGTAATCGCGCGCCGCGTGGATATGCGGTGCCGTGGATGCCAGGTTCGTCATGTCACCAGCCCCGCCAGCAGCTTCGCGGCCTTCGCCGGTCCCTCGCAGGACTGCATATGCGTCGAAAGCGTCGCCAGCCTGCCCTGCATCTCCGCATCGGTCAGGCAGGTCTCGATCTTCGCGATCATCTCCTCGTCGGTCCAGTCGTAGCGGTCCGAGCGAAAGCCGTAGCCGGTCTCCTGCACGCGCATGGCGTTGTCGTGGCCGTCCCAGACATAGGGCATGATGATCGCGGGCTTGCCGAAATAGAGGCATTCGGTGAACGAGTTGTTGCCGCCATGGTGGATGACCGCATCCACCTGCGGTATCACGGAGGGCTGCGGATACCATCCCTCGATAATCACATTGGGCGGAATGTCGGTATAGGCATCCTTGTAGTCGCCGACATTGACGAGGGCGCGGTAGCGCGTCTTGCCGACCAGCGCGATCATCCGCTTGAGCAGGTCGGTATCCCCCGCACCGAGCGAGCCGAAGGAGATGTAGAGCAGCGGCCCGTCGTCATTGGCCGCGAATGTCGGCACTTCGTAGGGCGCATCCTCGCGCACGCACCCTTCCAGATACTGGAACTTCGCGGGGTCGAGCGGCACGGCCCGGTCGTAGGTCAGCGGCTGGGGATAGAGCATCATGTTCAGGTAGGGCGACGGCTCGAAGAACTCGCCGATCTCGTAGGGCGCCTCGCCGCAGCTTTCGAGGAAGGCGTTGAAATCGGCATGGATGGGCGCGATCACCTCGCGGAACCGGGCGCGGAAGGCGGCGTGGCCCTCGGTATCCTTCTCGGACATGCCCGACAGGTGCGGCGGAATGGCCGGGTCCTCGATCTCGTTTTCCGAACACGAGATGATCCGCACCCACGGCACGCCGTACTGCTTGATGGCCGGGAACAGGATCACGTTGTCGACCGCGATCACGTCGGGTTTGATCTTCGCGAGGACCGAGGGCAGGTCCTTCTCGGCCCATTTGGCGCTGTCGACGATCGCCTCCCAGCATTCCTTGACGTAGGTGTCGATCTGGTCGATCGGGGCATGGCGGAAATTGGGGATGTGGTTGTTGATGAAGTCCTCCCAGAACTTGGCCATCTGTTCGGGCGGCATGGGTTCGGACAGGGCGACGGGGTGCGCCTCGAAGCCGTATCCCTCGTAGACCTCGACGAAGCCGGGATCGGACAGGAAGACGGCCCGGTGCCCCATGGCCGTGATCGCCTGGGCGATCCCGACCGAGTTCAGCGCCGGGCCGAAGGCGGCTTCCGGGAAGAAGGCGAAGGTCTTCTGCGTCATGGTCGTCTCCTCGATATGCGCGTCAGGCGGGGAAGATATGCGTGTCGTCGGCGGACCAGCTCATGGTGACGGTCCGGCCGATCCGGGGGGTATGGGTATCCGCGTCATCCGCCGTCATGCGGGCCACGACCGGTGCATCGGCCAAGGCGGTATCCATATGCAGCAGCAGGTCCAGCCCGTGATAGGCGATGGCCGTTATCCGCCCCTCCACGACATTCGCGCCCGCCGTGCCGATGCGCAGCCGTTCGGGCCGGACGGCGGCGACCACCGCGCCGCCCTCCGGCAGGGGCAGGGCGGGGGTCGCGGCGATGGCGGTGCCGTCCGACGCGGCGAAGCCCCGCGCGGTCCGGGTCACGGGCAGGAAGTTCATCACCCCGACGAAATCGGCGGCGAAGCGGGAGCCGGGGCGCTCGTAGATCTCGCGGGGCGTGCCGACCTGAAGCAGCGCGCCATCCTTCATGATGGCGATGCGGTCGGCCATCACCAGCGCCTCCTCCTGATCGTGGGTCACGACGACGAAGGTGATGCCGAACTCGGCCTGGAGGCGCTTCAGCTCCAGCTGCATCTCGCTGCGCAGCTTCTTGTCCAGCGCGCCGAGCGGTTCGTCGAGCAGCAGCACCCTGGGCCGCTTGACCAGCGCCCGGGCCAGCGCCACGCGCTGGCGCTGGCCGCCCGACAGCTGATCGGGCTTGCGCCCGGCCAGCGGCCCGAGCTGGATGACCTGGAGAATCTCGTCGACGCGCGACGTGATCTGCGCCTTCGGCAGCCTGTCCATTTCGAGGCCGTAGGCGATATTGCGCGCGACCGTCATGTGCGGAAACAGGGCGTAGGACTGGAACATCAGGTTCACGGGGCGGCGGTTCGGGGCCTGATCCGCGATGCTGCGCCCTTCGAGCAGGATGTCGCCCGCGCTCAGGCTCTCGAACCCCGCGAGCATCCGCAGCAGCGTGGTCTTGCCGCTGCCCGATGCGCCGAGCAGGGCGAAGAACTCGTTCTCGCGGATGTCGAGGGACACCCCCGACACCGCCTTGACCGCCCCGAAATCCTTGTGGACGTCCCGGATACTGAGAAACGGTTGCGTCATTGTCCCGGCAGACCTCCCTTGTTCAGCCGTTGCGACAGGGCCAGCGCGACGACCGACACCGCCATGACGATGGTGGCGAGGGCGTTGATCTCCGGCGTCACGCCGAAGCGGATCATCGCGTAGATCTGCATCGGCAGGGTGATCGAGGAGCGCCCCGCCCCGGCGGTGAAGAAGGCGATGATGAACTCGTCCACCGACAGGGTGAAGGCGAGCAGCGCCCCCGCGACGATGGCGGGCATCAGGACGGGGACGACCACGCGCCGCAGCGTCGTGGCGGTCGATGCCCCCAGATCCGCCGATGCCTCGACGATCGACCAGTCGAAATTCTTGAGCCGCGCGCGGACCACGGCGCAGACGAAGGCGAGGTTGAAGACGACATGACTGACGATGATCGTGTGCAGCCCCATCTGCACCCCCAGCAGCGAGAAGAAGCTGAGCAGCGCGATGGCCAGCACGATGTCGGGGATGATCATCGGGGCGAAGATCATCGTCTCCAGCCACGTCCCGTTGCGGCGGCGAATCTCGACCCCGACCGCCAGCAACGTGCCGAGAACCGTCGCCAGCACGGTCGAGATAATCGCAACCACCAGCGTATTGGCCGCAGCCCCGAGGATGTCGGAATCCTCCAGCAGCGCGCCGTACCACTTGAACGAGAACCCCGTCCAGGCGGTCGGCAGGCCCCCTTCGTTGAAGGACAGGCCCACGAGCACCGAAATCGGGATATAGAGGAACGCGAAGACGATGCCGAGAATCAGCAGCATCAGGCGAAAGGTGTTACGCTCGACCATCGGCGACCCCCCTTCCCCCGGCGGCCCGCTCGGCCACGATGGCTTGCAGCATCAGCAGGCCCAGCATCACCGCGATCAGCACCATCGACAGCGCGGCCCCGAACGGCCAGTCGTTCGCCGTCAGGAACTGGGCATAGACGAGGTTGCCGATCATCTGGAACTGACCCCCGCCCAGCAGGGCGGGCGTCACGAAATTGCCGATGGACAGCACGAAGACGAAGATGAAGCCCGTGGCGATGCCCGGCACGGTCATGGGCAGCGTCACCCGGCGGAACGTGGTCCAGCCCGACGCCCCCAGATCGCGCGACGCCTCGGTGATTTCGGGGTTCAGGCGCGACAGCGGGGCGTAGCAACTGAGGATGACGAAGGGCAGGTAGTTGTAGACCAGACCGATCACCACGGCCTGTTCGGTATAGAGCATACTGGGCAATTCGCCCTCGAACCCCAGCCAGCGGGCAAGGTTGACCACCAGCCCCTCGCGGTTCAGCAGCACGATCCACGCATAGGTGCGCACGAGGTAGTTGGACCAGAACGGCAGGACCGCGAAGAACAGCAGCATCGGCTGATGCCGTCGCGGCATGGCGGCGATGGCATAGGCCGCGCCGTAGCCGAGCACGCAGGCGATCCCCGCCGACAGGCCCGCGATCCCGGCGGATTTCAGGAAGATCCCGAAATAGAGCGGGTCGAAGACCAGCGCGAGGTTTTCGAGCGTCCAGGTGTACTCGATCCCGCCGTAGAGGCCGCGCCGGAAAAAGGCGAGCACGAGGATCAGCACGCAAGGGATCACCATCAGCCCGAACAGCCAGATCAGGGCAGGGGCCATCAGCAGGGCGGGTCTGCGATCGGTCGTCATGGCGAAAACCCTCACCGGGCCGGCCCGGCGCTGCATGCGAATAAAAAATCCCCCGGACGCGCGGCATCCGGGGGGAGGCAGGGAGAGAGGTCAGTTCGCGGCCTTGATCTCGGACACGATGCGCGAATACTGGCGCTGTGCGGGGCCGACATCGCGCAACTGCTCGAATTTCAGCATGTCGGCGGGGACCATGCCCATATTGGGATAGGTTTCCAGCATGTCGGCTCCGACCCCGGCCATCGCGGCCTCGTTCGGCACCTTGTAGAGGATGTTCTCGGCGGCCCAGCGGTGGTTGTCCGCATCGAGGATCGAGTCGACGAAGGCATAGGCCGCGTCCTTGTTCTCCGACGCCTTGAGGATGACCATCGTGTCGACCCAGAGATCGGACCCCTCCTCGGGGATCACGTATTTGATATCCGCATTCTCGCCGATGCCGTAATTGCACCAGCCGTCCCAGGCCTGCACCAGTTCGGCCTCGCCCGAGACGAGTTTGGCGTAGAAGGTGGTATCGTCATAGGCGAGCAGCGTGGATTTCGCCTTGATCAGCAGGTCGCGAACTTCCTTCATCTTGTCCGGGTCGGTCTCGTTGACCGAATAGCCGAGATCCAGCTGCGCGGCGGCGAGCAGCCAGCGGTCCGTCGCGAGCATCGTGGTCTTGCCCGCCACGTCCTCGGCCGGTTCGAGCAGGTCGCCCCAGGAGGTCGGCGCATCGACGAGGTCGGAGCGGTAGCACAGGCCGGTCGTGCCCCAGGCATAGGGCACCGAGAAGGTGTTGCCGGGATCGTGGGGCAGTTCCGTCGCCTCGGCGTAGAGATTGGCGAGGTTGGGAATCCTGTCATGGTCCAGCGTCTCGGCCAGGCCGAGATTGTTCAGCACCTCGGCGAAGGGCGAGGAGACGAACACGACGTCGTAGCCGACTCCCTTGGAGGCGATCAGCTTGCCCATGATCTCCTCGTTCGTGGCGTGCAGCACCAGTTCGGCCTCGTTGCCGCTGTCGGCATTGAACTTCTCGATGGCATCGGGTGCCATGTACCCGTCCCAGTTCGAAATGGTCAGGGACGACGCAAAGGCGGGCGCGCCGAACGCGAGCACCGAGGCGACCGCATAGGCGCTCGTGCGCAAGGAAAGTCGTGACATCTGAACTACCTCCAGGATGAGTTATCTGTTGCGCTTCGACGGCAACGCTGTAGATCAGTATTAATACAGAAAAATATACGTCAATTTGTTTTTACGGTCTTTTGTGGCGATACGTGCATTCCGTGAGATTCTGAGATGAAGAGAACGGCTCCCAAGGACGATCCCATGCTGAAACCGCGCAGCAATACCCGCCAGAATCACCTGAAACTGGCGCGCCAGATCGTCGGGGTCATTCTGGAGCGTGGCTTTTCCGAAGGGGACCATCTGACCGAATCCGCCTTGGCCAGCGCCTGTGGCGTCTCGCGAACGCCTGTTCGTTCGGCCCTCAAGCTGTTGGAAAACAACGGGTTTGTGAGTCAACGTGACGAGGGTGGCTATTTTCTCGATGTCGCGCCCGAACGGATCGTCGCCGTTGACGACGACGGCGGCGAGGGTCGGGACGTCGAACAGCCGCGCCTTGGCGCGTCGGTAACCGTCGACGTCGCCGTGGAAGTCGAGGTGATCG
>ENA-ORXM01002906-ORXM01002906.1-marine-metagenome-genome-assembly--contig:-NODE-2906-length-18472-cov-8.743680_pt1 | contig 18472 bp, 17 predicted proteins | sample MGYA00237867_ERZ511480 | MGnify/ENA primary metagenome ERZ511480 (study PRJEB26309, sample SAMN06266103) | marine metagenome | isolation source: Algal blade | place: United Kingdom:Sidmouth, United...
CTCTTTACGACGAGCTTTTTAATTGATGACTTTCTAGCTGATGAAAGTTTCTTTGGAGCGGAGCAAGTTCTGCTGCTGTCAGCCTCGTCTAAAACCGCCATGGGTACCGCTTACTGCCTGAAGCAACGCGGCGATATTAAAGTCGCAGGACTGACCTCTGAAGGTAATAAAACCTTTACGCAAGACACCGGCTTTTACGATGACGTTTACACCTATGACGCCATCACCGATATGAACCCTGATGTGAAAACAGTTGTTGTCGATATGGCGGGCAATGGCAAAGTCATGGCCAATGTCTATGATCATTTTGAAGAAAATATTCTCTATAATTGCATGGTCGGGAAATCCCATTGGGACGGCGCACCGCCGCGTACGCCTAAGCTTGGCGCACCGCCGGCCATGTTCTTTGCGCCTGACCGCGTGAAAATTCGCATGAAAGACTGGGGCGGCGAAGGCTTTGCCAAAAACCTCGCGGCGCTTTGGCTTCCCTTTTGCGACACGGCCAAAAACTGGCTCGACATTAAAGAGAGCCATGAAGTGACTGACCTTTTGAAAACCTATAAAGATTTTCTCGATGGTAATGCCAGCCCTGCCAAAGGCTATCTGTTTAAAATTTAGGAGTTTCTTATGAGCTATAAATGTTTTGATGTCTCAATAGAGAATAATATCGCCCATATCGTCATGAGCCGCCCCGAAAAGCGTAATGCGATGATTAAAGAGTTTTGGACAGAGCTGCCCGAGATTATTCGCGATATTGATAACGGCTCCAAAGCCCGCGTCATTGTCATTTCTTCAACAGGCCCCGTCTTTTCGGCAGGCATTGATGTGGGCATGTTCAGCAGTGATATCGGCGCCATCCGCGATAAGAATGACCCAGCTTATGGCGCGAATTTTTATAGCAATAGCGTGCTGCCTTTGCAGGATAGTTTCACTGCGATTGAGCAATGCCGCATTCCCGTTATCGCCGCTATTCAAGGCGGATGTTATGGCGGCGGGGTGGACCTAATTACCGCGTGCGATATGCGTTACGGGACGGAAGACAGCTTTATTACCATTTACGAGATTAACGTAGGTATGGTGGCTGATGTCGGCACTTTCCCGCGCATTCTCAACCATATGCCTGAGGGCGTCGTGCGAGAGCTAGCCTACACAGGCCGTAAAATGCAAGCGGGCGAATGTAAAAGCCGCGGGCTTTATAATGAAGTTTATGAGTCACAAGAGAGCATGATGAGCGCTGTGATGGAGCTTGCGGCAGACATTTCCACCAAGCCTCCCCTCGCCGTTTATGGCTGTAAACGTATCATCACTTATGCACGGGATCACAGCACGATGGATACGCTGGACAATATCGCCGTCTGGAATATGTCTATGCTTATCCCGGCTGAGATGATGGAATCTATGGTGGCGAAAGGCGAAAAACGTACCGGCACATTTAAGGACTTACCGAAAAAAACAGGGTAAGCTCGCAGTCATTATTTTATGATTTAATGTGCAATTTTAACGTTTAATCTAGACTTGTCTTTTGTAGTCATTTTTGACATATTATTCTTGTTATTTATCACAAGGGTAAATATGGGCGCACCAGACAACATAATCCATCCTCATTTATATATGACGGTGTCACTTCCCTATCTGGTATCTCAGCTGGATCAATTGGAAGCCTTTGGATTTGCGCGTTGTGACGCCTTGGCCGCGTTGGAGCTAACCGATGATGCTTTTACTGACCCCAAGGCTCGCATCGAGGCCAGACGTGTTGAACACATGTATAAAGTCGCCGCAAAAACCTTATCCGATCCTCGCATTGCCATTCGCGTAGGCTATCAGTTTCGTGTTCACGATTTTCAAAAGACCGGATCAATTTATTCCTATTGCGAAAATATCGGCCAAGTTCTGGAATTAAACCGCCGCTATCAATGCCTCGCGGTGGATGTCGGTCTTCCCGAATACCGTATAGAAGACGGCCGCCACTTTTTTCTCTATAACCACTATGAGGCCGCAAAAGATATGCATCACGTTATGGGCGCGATCTTCGGAGCCTGGGCAACCGCGCTGAGGTGGCTGAGCTGGGCTGCAGGGCATGAACTTAAAGAAGCGCATCTTGTGCCCAAAGCGCCTAATGATATCAGCTTTTATGAAAAAGTTGTGCAATGCCCGATTGTTTTTAACATGCCGCGAAACCATGTCGAATTTCATCCAGAGTCCATCACAAAACCCCTTATTACTCGTGACCCTGAAAAACTTGCAGAATGCATCGCGCGTCTGGATAAGATTTTAAGTCTCGGCAATGAAGGTGAACATCTTATAGCGTCTGTAAAGGCCTCCATACAGGCGGCTATAGCAGAAGGGCGTGTGAATTTGACGATAGTCGCAGGCCGTATGAATATTTCCGAGCGGCATTTGCGTAAAAAACTTACGCAACAAGGCCTTAGTTTTAGAGATATGCTCGAAGAACAACGCAAAGATTTATTTACAAGGCTCCATGCAAATAATCAGAGTTTTGTATCTATCGCGCAGTCTTTGGCCTATAATGACCAAGCGGCTTTTAACCGCGCCTTTAAACGCTGGTACGGCACAACGCCTAGCCAATATAGCTCCAACATCTCTGAGACCTCATGAACCAAAAGAAAACCGTTGACGATTACCTCATTGATACCCCTCATTGGCAAGACGAGCTTATGGCGCTTCGCCGTGTCGTGCTCTCAACCAGCCTCTCTGAGACAATGAAATGGGGCATGCCGTGCTATATTAGCGGCGGTCAAAATATTGTCGGAATGGCGGGTTTCAAATCCTATTTCGGGTTGTGGTTTCACCAAGGTGTGTTTCTAAGTGACTCTGCTCATGTTTTGATAAATGCACAGACAGGAAAGACAAAGGCTTTGCGGCAATGGCGCATGACGTCCCCGCGTGATATCAAACCCGACCTCATCAAGTCCTATATAGCCGAGTCGATTGAACATGCCCGCGCCGGAAAGAAAGTCCCCAATGCTGCGCCGCGCCGTCTTAAATTACCTCCTGTGATGCAATTAGCTTTCATAAGTGACCCAGGGCTGAAAATAGCTTTTGATAAATTTAGGCCTGCACAACAATGTGATTTTGCAGATTTTATTTCCAGCGCTAAGCAGGACGCCACAAAACAACGACGCCTTGATAAAATAATGCCTCTTATTGAATCCGGCATCGGATTGAATGACAAATATAAATAATTACCCAAACATATATATTTGAAAGCCTTAATATGACTGCAGCTCTCACGCTTTACGGCGTAAAAATTTCTATGTTTACAGGAAAGGCGCGCAGCTATCTGATTAAACAGGGCATTCCCTTTATCGAGGTCGCCCCTGTGTCGGAGCATTTTAATACAGTCGTATTACCCCAAATTGGACGGCGCATTATTCCGGTTGTCGAAATGACGGACTGCACACTTATACAAGACACAACGGACATCATTGATTATTGTGAGGAGCAAGGATTAGCCAAGATGAGCGCTTATCCTGACGATGCTCAGCGGCATCTTTTATCGCTTATCTTAGAGCTCTTTGGTGATGAAGGATTGCTGCGGCCCGCCATGCATTATCGCTGGAATTTTCCGGATCAAACCAGCGGTTTTATCACCCACGGCTTTGGCGGCTGGCAAGGCCCTGACGCCTCGGATGAGGCTAAAGCGCAAATTAAAAAGACCATGGGAAAATTTAATGGCTTCCTCCCGGCTCTGGGTGTCTCGCCTGACACCATTGCTGAAGTTGAACGCAGCTTTGGCGAATTACTGGATATATTGGAAAATCATTTCTTGCGCACGCCTTATCTCTTTGGCGACGCTCCCACCATTGGCGATTACGGCATGATGTGTTCGCTTTATGCCCACCTCGCCAGAGATCCTGTGCCCAGCGCTCTCATGAAGAACCGTGCGCCAAGCCTCTTCCGCTGGACGGAACGCATGAACGCGCCGCATTCAGATTATTCCGATATGCCGTATTATAGGCCGAGCGATGAATTGCCAGAAACACTCTCGGCGTTATTTAAATATATCGCAGATTACTTTCTGCCAGAGCTTCAAATGAATGTGGACGTCATCAACGCCCTGCCCGGCGGAGAGAGCGGAAGCCCCGCGACTATAAATCCGCAAATGGCGGTACTGGGTTTTGGCGGATTTAAACATGGCGAAGCGGCGATACAATGCGCCGTGCGGCCCATTCGCTTTTATATGTTACAGCGCGTCACTGATTATTTTGCAGCCATGACAAAAGCCGACCAAAAAGCCGTTTTGAATTATCTAAAGCCGCTGGGTCTAGCCCCGCTCGTGACGCTAACGGCAAATCACCGCGTCACCCGCAAAGACCATACTGAGGTTTGGGCGTAATTATTTAGAGGCGAGCTTCATCAATGCCGCCGTACTCGCATCATGGTCGCCTGCCTTACCGGCTTCCATTTCTTCCAAGATTGTTGTGGCCAAGACTTTACCGAGCTGTACGCCCCATTGGTCGAAACTGTTGACGTTCCAGATGACGCCTTGGACGAAGACTTTATGCTCATAGAGCGCAATGAGGTGGCCGAGCGCGAAGGGTGATAATTCATCCAGCGTGATCGTTGTCGACGGGCGGTTGCCAGGGAATGTTTTTTGCGGCGCGATGGCGTCTGCGTCAGGGCGCTTTTCTAATTCCTCGCGCACTTTATATTCAGGCTTGCCGAGCATCAGCGCTTCGGATTGCGCGAAACAATTAGCCAGCAGCGCGGCGTGATGGTCTGGCCGTTCGCTGTGGTCTCTTAACACGGCGACAAAATCTACGGGCGCGCCGGGCGTGCCTTGATGCAGCCATTGGAAGAAAGCGTGCTGGCCGTTCGTGCCTTCATCGCCCCAGATAATTGGACAGGTCAGCCCCGCCTCCTTACCGTCGCGCGTGATACGTTTGCCGTTAGATTCCATTTCCAGCTGTTGCAAGAACGCTGCGAGTTTACGGATGCGGCGCGCATAAGGAATAATGGCTTGGGAGCTGTAACCCAGCACATTACGGTTCCATATGCCTGTCAGAGCCATCATCACAGGCAGGCTCTCTTGCAGAGGTTGGTCGCGAAAGTGCTTATCCATCTTCGCCGCGCCTTTAAGGAACTGGTCAAAAACATCAGGACCAAAGGCAATTTGTAGAGAAAGACCCACAGCGCTCCAGACCGAATAGCGCCCGCCAACCCAATCCCAAAAATCGAAAATCTGATCACTTGGAATATCAAAATCAAGAGCGCCGTCGCGATTGGCGGTGACAGCAATAAAGTTGGCCCCCGCTTTTTTGCCGAGTTTATCTGTCAGCCATGTGCGCGCCGCTTCGGCGTTCATGCGGGTTTCTTGTGTGGTGAAAGATTTGGACACAACAACGACCAGAGTTGTCTTGGGGTTAAGGCCATGCAGCGCATCATTAATTGAGGCCCCGTCCACATTTTCGGCAAAGCGTAACTCCAGCGCCATCTCGCCCGCCGCTTGGAACGCATCTGCGACCAAGCGCGGGCCCAGGTCAGACCCGCCAATACCAATATGGACGACGGCTTTAAATTTGCCCTCTTCGCGCACTTTATCTGCAAACCCCGCCATGCGTTTGCGCATCGCTTTAACGTCTTTCTGAACGGCTTTGGAGCCGCCCACACCGCGCAAAGCCATATGTAAAACGGCGCGATCTTCGGAGGTATTGACCGTCTCGCCCGCAAATAATTTCGCGCGCCATTCTTCGAGGTGACAGGCGGCCGCAAAGTCCTGCAAGGCGTTGAGAGCATTTTCGCTGATGGCCTGTTTGGAAAAGTCTGCCCGCAGCGGCCCTTCGCGCATGACAAAGCGGTCCATACGTTTCGGGTCTGTTTTAAATAAGTCCTGAATGGAGACGGATTTTCCAGCGAGCTCTTCGAGCTTGGCGTAATGTGAGGCGCGGTCAGTAAAGCTATCAGTGGGCATAGGAGTCTCCATATCTTTGCGCGGCTTTTAATCAATCCTGTGTATCGCGCAATAAAAAACCCCGCTGCCAAATGAATGGCAACAGGGCGTCATGCGCTAAACTTAACGTTAGCTCATATTGTAAATATTAAGACTGATATTTGATCGAACAGCCATAAGGCGCTGTGTCAGATTCAGCGACCGCATTACCGGCTTTCAAATCATCCATAGCGGCGGCAACATAATTCTTTGCGCCAGCAACGGTGGCCGGGTTAGCAGAGCGGTTGTCATCAATCGCGCCTTGATAGACGAGTGTTTGCGACTCATCGATGATATACATATGCGGCGTTGTTTTTGCGGCAAATGATTTGCCCATATCGCCAGCCGGGTCAAGCACGATGGCTGTGACTTCTGCGCCTTGGGCCTCTTTCCACTCATTAGCCTGCTCGCCTGTTTTGTAACCTTGCTTGCCGGGCGCACTTGAAATGACGGAGAGCCAGACAGCACCTTCAGCTTCGGCCATGGCTTGCGTTTTTTGCATATTATTCGTCGTGTAGTGCTTCTTGACGTAAGGGCAGCCTTCATTGGTCCATTCAAGGACAACTTTTTTGCCAGCGAAGTCAGACAGGTTATGCTGAACACCATTTGAATCTGTGACGGTCATGTCGGAGACGTTGGAGCCTGTTGCGATTTTCGCCGTAGCAGGCGCCGCCAGCGCTAAAGCTGAAACAGCCAGTGTAGAAAATAAGATTTTAGAAATTGTCATATTATTGTCCTTACTTAGGGATAGGCTTTGTATACGCAGCACAGAGACTTCGGGATTACTCCACAGCAATGGCGTCTTTTATCACACCATATGTCAAAACTTGAGGCAAAACTGCAGGGCTCACGGATTTGTTATTGTAGACCAGATAGAGCGGTACACCCGCGCGGCCATATTTGGCGAGCTCTGCGGCAATGATATCATCTTTATTCGTCCAATCCGCGACTAAGAACGCCGTATTCGTATCTTCGAAAAGTTTCTGTACATTGGCTTTGTTGAGCACGAGCTTCTCATTGACTTTGCACGTCACGCACCAGGCGGCGGTGAAATCGACAAATATCGGGCGGCCTTGGGCTTGTAGCTCAGCCACACGCGCGGCCGACCAGGCTTCTGCCTCAAGCTTACCCGCAGCAATCTCGCCTGAGCTCGTCACAGCCGCAACCGAGAGGGGCATAGCAATCGCCGCGAGGACAGAGAGCGCGCCGAGCACTTTGCCTACCGTGCCTTTGCGTTTAAAGAACCAAATGGCGAGGCCCACCGCAAGCATAGCCGAAAGCGCCATAAGCACGCCGTCTTCACCTGCTTGCAAGCTTAGCACCCAAACAAGCCAGATAGCAGCGGCGAACATCGGGAAGGCCAAAATCTCTTTAAACCGCGCCATCCAAGGGCCGGGCTTAGGAAGCTTTGAGAGCAGTCCCGGCACATAGGCTATCAGCAGAAACGGCAAGGCAAACCCAATCGCCAGCGCCATAAAGACAGCCAACGTCACAATTGCCGGCGCGGCCAAAGCATAACCGACAGCGCCCGCCATCATTGGCGCTGTGCAAGGCGTGGCGACGATAACCGCCAAAGCGCCGGTAAAGAAAGAGCCTGCTGCACCTGATTTTTGTGTGAGTTCCTGTCCTGTATTTTGGAAACCGCTGCCAAATTCAAAAGCGCCCAATAGGTTAAGTCCAATCACAAATAACAAAACGGCTAAGGCCGCGACAACTTTGGGGGATTGCAATTGGAAGCCCCAACCGATTTCAGACCCGCCCGCTTTCAAAGCCAGCAGAACAATCGTTAGTAAGAGAAACGTCGCCATGACGCCCGCTGTATAAAGCCACGCTTCGCGGCGAATAACGCTGCGCTCGCCATGGGCGGATTTGGCGATAGAGAGCGCTTTAATGGAAATCACAGGAAAGACGCAGGGCATCAGGTTAAGAATAAGCCCGCCAATGAGTGCGCCGATAATCGCTGTCCAGAGAGTCGCGCCGCCAATCGCCGCTTTGGGGGTTGCCGCCGCGCCAATGTCGAGACTTTGCCCCACAGCTAACGCGACATTCGTGCCTCTTAAGGCCCCGTCTTTCTCATACGTTAAAATGCCTTCAAATGTTTCTGGCAGTCCATCTTCCCAGAGATAGTCAGGGATGGTGCTCAAGCGCAAACCGTCTGCACCCCGCGTGACGCTTTGCGGATTGCTGTGTCCAATAATGCCTTGGTCATGCGGGAAAAAATAAGCTTTGGAAAAATTGCCTTCGGGTAAATTTGTGAAGCTGATGTCAACCACATCACCGGATTTTTTTATTGCGCCCTGCACGCGACCGCGTGTTGGCGATACCGCCAAGGCGGCGTCAATTTCAGCTTTCCAGCGCGCATCTTCAAACGACTCGCCCACCGCAATGGGCAGGCTCACACTCCCCTGTTCAGGGATGCAGACGTCTTTACACACGAGATAGTAAAAATTTGAGACAACCGTAATAACGGTGCCAGGCTCGGCGTCAGGGCTAATGGTGAATTTTACGGGGAAAAGCGGTGTGCCTTCAAAGCCATAATTAACTATCGGTCCTGTCGGAATGGGGCTTGGCAGAGGCCAGAATATATCGCCCGCGCTCACGCTTTCGGGTAGCGCCCAATCAATCTGCACAGGCTCGCCGCTATCACCGGGATTGCGCCAATAAGTATGCCAGCCCTCATCAAGCACTGTGCGCAAAGCAATATAAAACTCTTGTCCTGGCGCAACACTGTCATGGGAGCTTACAAGAGACGCCGTCACCTTTCCCGTATCGACCGGGATAGATTGGCTGGCAAAGGCGGGCAGAGCCAAAAGCCATACTAAAAATGTGAGTGCGATAGCGCGCATGTTATCTCCGAAGTTAGGCTCTTATAGAATGGCCCGGTTAACAAATCTAACGCCCTTTGCGCACATCACGCGGATTTGAAGCCCTGTTATGATCCAAGATGACAGCGATCACAGAGCTTAAATTTCGAATATAAAAAAACCCGCTACAAAGAACGGGTTTCTTTTGATAATTTTGTAAGAGATTTATTTCTTCTTTTTAGCCGCTGGCTTTTTCTTTTTCGCAGGCGCTTTTTTCGGAGCGGCGGCAGGCGCGGCGGCTTCGTTAGCGCGGCGCAGGGTCATATTGACCAAGCGCTGCCAGTTACCGAGCGAGACCATATGCGCGTGAGCGACAGCCAAATAGCCATTATCCGTAAACTCTTTAAGCTTATCAGCCGGAAGCGCTTTGAGGCGGTCTTCAGTGATGGCGAAGTAATCCGCTATTTTCTGGCGCTCAGACGGTGATCCATCTGGGTTTTGACCTTGGAAGTTCATTTCTTTTTGCTCGAACAAATCAAGCTCTTTAAAGGTGTTGATCATTTGCTCTGTGGCTTGGCGATCACGCTCAAAATTTTGCAAGAATTGAAATGCTTCTTGCGTAAAGACGGATGTGTCTGCGCCGTCAAAGAATTTTTGCTGCGGGGATTTATTCGTCACGCATTCTGCAGATTCGTCAACGCAAACAACAAAACGGTCATTTTCTTTGTCACTCGCAAGGACGAAAGGATAACGGCGCGCAAAGGCTGGCATGTAGAAATCTTGTTCGAATTGACCTTCTTTAACAAAGAGGTTTTCGCCGGACCGGATACCCATAACAGCCAAGGGTGAACGCTCTTCACCCGCAAATATAATCGGGAAAGAAGCCGCCGCTGCCCCAAATTCAGGAGCTGTCAAAGGCAGAAAATGTTGTGTCGCCATAAATTCAAATGGCTTTTCAACTTGTTTGACGCCGAATTTATCGTGCTTCTCTTTGGTTAGCGGCTGTGGGTTCTGATAGAACATAACGTTGCCGGAAACGGCGACGGGTGCTTGTGGTTCGGCCATGATGGTCCCTCTTTATTAATTTTGCCTCATATGAGGACGAAATTGTCGTATTTCAAGCCCGCCCTCTAGACAATTTTAGCGGCCCTATCAACATCTGAATCCCTATTGGCGAATGGCGCTTCAAGGGTTAGGGTGAGGTATGAGCCATGATCATTCACATCAAGATATGTCCACACAAGACCGCCTTGCCGCTGCCCGCGCGACCTGCGAGGCGGCAGGTGAGCGTTTCACCGCCCTACGCGCCCATGTATTTGAGTTGATCATTGAGGATGGCGGGGCCGTTAAAGCTTATGACTTGCTGGATCGCCTGCGCCCAGAAGTTGGCTCGCCTAAGCCGCCAACGGTTTACCGCGCCTTGGATTTTCTCTCCAAACTTGGTCTCGTTCATCGCGTCGAGGCGATTAATGCCTTTATCGCTTGCGACCACGGCCATAGCGGTCATCTGGCGGAGTTTTTTATCTGCGAGACATGCGAAAAGGTCGAAGAGCGCCACGCCCATGACCATGCCGATTGCAAACCCAAAGGCTTTCAAATCGAGCGCTCGGTCGTCGAGCATTACGGAACCTGTGGGCCTTGTGCCGTAAGTGGGTAAATTTCTTAAAACATGGGCGGGGGAATGTTCGGCTTGGGAATGTGACGGGCTAGGCCATTTAAATATGCGCCACTACATGACCAAAGTCATGCAGGCGCGGCAAATGTTTTTTATTCGCGCAGGATTGCATGAGGCCTTTAAAGCCGACGCCCTTTCTACCGTGCGGGTCACGGATTTTCATATTAAATATCTCGGCGAAGCCCGGCCTGACGCGCCGCTTTATATTGAAACGGGATTGCTTGAGCGCGCAGAGCAAACGGTGCGTCTCTGTCATATCATGTTTCATGGTGATGGCCGCATCGCGGCAACTATTGTTGAAAATATAGAGCATATCTATTTGCGCAATATGGCCGCCTTCCCTTGGCCCAGCAAATTTGCGGCTGCCGTGAAGCCTTATGAGGTCGAGCAGCCTGCGCCCTCTAAACCGCGCAACCTGTCTTATGAGACCGTGCCGTGGAAGCCGCGAGAAGAAGATATCAAAAAACTCACCGCTAAGCATATCGGCTCAGGCGTATTTCAGCCTTTTGAAATGGGGCTTGATGGAAACGCGACACCGCAAGCCTTGATGGGCCGCACGACGGAAACCATTTCGCATATGATGGACGGGTATCCTGAATTTTTAGACCCTGATTATCATGCCAGCGGGAAATCGGGTGCGCTTTTAGAGGCGCAAATCTTCATTCACCGCCGCGCCGAAGCAGGCGACGCCTATCATTTTTATTCAGGCCTGAAGCAAGGCAATGCCTATACGCGCCAACTCGTCCATCATGTTTTTGATGTCGTCACAGGCGAGTGCATATTCTCTATGATTGGAGATGGATGCCTGTTTGATTTAAAAGCCCGTAAACTAATTAAAGCCAGTGACGCGCAGGTGGCGGTTTTGCAGAATAATGCAGTTGAGGGTCTACGGGTTTAAAGTCTCCGCAAGATTTGCATCCACGGCATCACCCGCCCAAACAGATGTGCCCATAATCAGCGCTAAAAGCCCGATTAATACACTATCCAAGACAAGCAAAACGATGGCACCATCGTGTCCCATAGCTAGTTCAGAAAGCTTGTAATGAACAGCGATAAGCGGCGCGGCGCAGATAAGCATAGCAACAAGACCATGGCTTTCCCCGCGCGGGTCCCATAGTTTTCGAACCATATCTTTATTAAAACTTCCAAATTTAGGCGGCGGCCCAAATGCGCTTGAGAGTTTTTTGGGCACAAAATAACAGGCCATGACAACGCTCATGGCTTTTACAATTCCAAAAGCGAGACGAATGTTATTGGATTGATTCGCGCGGAAATCGGCTTGAGACTGATACATCCCCAAATGCCATTCAACGATGTGCTGAACGCCCTCTGCAGCGATCACAGCGCCGATAATGATAGGCGATAATCGCAAAGCCTGAGGTAAATAATTAAAAATATATCGAATTGTGCGCAGTAGTTTCATAGCTCTGCTTTTAGCGCTCAAAATTAAATAAGTTGATAAGGTAAAATTCTTCTCCTCACCCTGAGGCAATGCGAAGCTTTGGATAGCTCCTCAGGATGAGGAAGCATTCAGTGCGTCCCGCAACCGCCCCATCGCATAATCAGGGTCATGCATCGGGAACATGTGAGCGCGGGTTTTATCAAAGACCACATTTTCCGCGCCGATAACTTTGGCAATCGCATTGCGGCCTATGCGGAAACTGACCGCGCCATATTTACCTGCAAAGGTCACGTGGGAATTATCACGCGGCATGTGCGGAGCTGCTTTAAAAACATTATGCCCTTGGGCGACGAATATCGCTTGTTCCCAGAGCGGGTCGCAAGCGAGCTTTACGCCGTCCCCATCAGGCACCAACCCGCCTGTCAGATAATCCCGCAGAGCTTCATCACTAAACCCTCGAAACGCGCCGCGATCTTTATAACGCTCAAAAGCCGCCTCATGGCTGTCAAACCGTGATTTACGGCGGCCCGCATTACGCGCAATCGGTAAGCGCAGCTTCATATGACGCCGCCCGCCCGGCATACGATTAAAGAGCCTCCCAATCCCAGGAACCAAGACAGGGTCAAATCCGACATAGCCGCTAACGTTTTCTTTTATGAGCGGCATGGCGAGAATGCCCGTCACCGCGCCGTAACTATGCCCTGCCAAAACGAGCGGAGCCTCAATATAGCGGTCAAAAAACTCTGCCACATCGTCACGGAAAATATACCAATTTTTTAGCGCCGCGATATCCGTCGGGAGGTCGCTCATGCCGTGACCGCGCAAATCAAGCGCGATGGCATGCACGCCAAGCGGCTCTAAAATCGTCTTATAGCTATAGCCATTAAACCCATTAGCGTTGAGCATAACAAGCTGCGGCGGCTTAGTGGTATCGCCAAAATGCACAGCCGAGATACGCCCATCGCGCAGGTCGTAGAATTTACGGGTTGGGGCGGGGTAAAGGCTCATTCGAATGCCTCAATATCATCCGCCAATATAAGCCTCTCTTGAATATATAAATAAAAGAAGGCCGAAATCTGGATAGGGTAAAATGCTAAACTCACCACACTAATGAGCACCATTGTTTGGTCATCAACAATGCCATTGAGTTTGCCTAGAAACCATCTAGCCGTGGCAGGAATGACCCATATGCTAACAGCTAAATAATTATGCACACCCGTAAACATAGATTTTAAACGAATTGATTTTGAACATTCAGGACATCTGAACACCTGGCCATTTCGAAAAATGCCCATACCTTTGCTAGGGAGAATAGGAATGCGCCACGTACAATTTGGACATTTAGCAGCTCCTAAAACTTTATGTCCGCTTCTAGGCGCCTCGCGGAGCCGAGGTGTTTCTGGGTCAAACTTTAGAGAAATAACTTCGTCATTTTTCAAATCAACAATCACGGCAGGATAGTTGTTTAACTCAGGAATTTTTCCAAAGATTTGAGTCGCCTGAAAAATATATTCTTTTCGGTTTTCAGATAGAATGACACCTGAGTTTTTTATTAAGTCGAAACTTAGAATATGTCCTTTGCGTTCCAACTCAATTCACCAACCTACATCGCATGGACTTTGTCGGGGTCTAGGTCATCCTCAATCGCTTGGTCGAGGATTTTGAATATCTCTTTGCGGCTGCGTAGCTTAGTGCCTTTAAAGGCGGCGGGGTTGGCTTGTTTAAACATTTGGCCTGCCATCGGGATGGCCATCTCCCATTGCTCGGCGGGGACTACGCGGTCAAAGAAACCTGCATGCATCGCGCCTTTGGGGCTAAATATTTCGCCGTTAATGACGCAGCGATTAAAATAGGCTTTGGACAAATGATAACGCCCCATTTCAATGCCGAAATTATGCATGGTCATGCCGATGAGGGTCTCATTCAGGCCGACTTTAAAGTCGCCTTCTTTGATCATCGAATAATCACAAGCCAAAGCGAGGAAGGCTCCCATCGCAATGGTATGGCCCGGAGCCGCCATAATGACGGGGCGCGGGAAAGCCATAAGGCGGCGGGCGAATTTAGAGCCTTTTGACGTGAGCTCTAACGCGTCTTGCGGGCCATCGCCCATTTCTTTGAGGTCAAAGCCGCCCGACATCATGCCATCTCGGCCTGTAATCACCACGATCGCATCGGCGGCTTCGGCCTCGTCAAGCGCAGCATTTAGTTCAGCCCACATCGCTGAGCCGAGCGCGTTGGCCTTACCGTCATCGAGCGCGATAATCGCGACGCCGTCATTAATGGTGGTTGTGACTTTACTGGACATAGTGGTTCTCTTTCTTTTTTATACTTTGCGTCCTCACCCAACTTGTGGGGGAGGTGTCGCGCAGCGACGGAGGGGGAATCTCCATCCCCTCTTTAACAATGTGAGCGTTGAAAGTGATTCCCCCTCCGCCCTGCGGGCACCTCCCCCACTAAAGCGGGGTGAGGACGCTTGTAATTATTTAACTAAGCCTGCTTGGCTAATATCTTCTCGATGGTATCTTTTTTCAGATCATCGACGCTCGCCTCAATGCCCATTTTATTCGCGAGCGCGACAACGTCTTTTTCAAGCATCTTGGTCAAAGCCGATTTGCTATAAGTCCCGCCATCTTTTTTACGGCCAAGCTTCCCGTAAAAGGTTTCGCCGGACTTAGCCATTTCGCGCAAGAGCTTTGGCACTTCAAATTGCGGACCATAGCTCTCGAGCAATTCATCCGCACGTTTCACAAAGTGCTTAGCGCCAATCGTATCTATGAAACTAATCGCGCCGCCGGTGAAGGGTGCAAAGCCCCAGCCGAATATCGAGCCTAAATCCGCTTCGCGCGGGTCATGGACAATGCCTTCGGCCATGGTGCGCGCCGCTTCAATCGCTTGGGCATACATGAGGCGGTCTTTGACATCAGCCACATTAGGCTGCGGGTCTTGCAAGCCATCCAGCGCAAATTGGCCGAGCTCAGGCCAGAGATGTTTTTCGCGGCCTTCATAAACGTAAAACCCTTTTTCAGTTTTACGCCCTAACCGCCCAAGCTCATTCATTTTTGTAATAATGACATCGCCCTTGCCTTCGACATATTGGCTGCCCAGATCTTTTTTGGTTTGTGTCATCACCTTATAAGCCAAATCAATTGCGACTTCGTCTTGCAGCGATAACGGCCCGACAGGCATGCCCGCCATCTTACCAGCATTTTCAATCAGCGCAGGTTTCACGCCTTCGGAGAGCATATTATAGCCCTCTTGGATGTAACGCATGACGCAGCGATTGGCATAAAAACCGCGCGTGTCTTCGACAACAATTGGAATTTTGCGAATTTTGGACACAAAATCAATCGCGCGGGAAATGGCATAATCACTAGTTTTCTCGCCTTTGATAATCTCGACCAGCATCATCTTATGCACGGGACTAAAGAAATGAATCCCTATGAAATTATCCGGGCGGGCCGAGGCCTTAGCCAAATCCGTAATCGGGATAGAGGATGTGTTCGACCCAAAGACGGCTTTGTCGCCAATGACATCTTCGGCCATTTTGGTAATTTTCGCCTTAAGGTCTGAGTTTTCAAACACCGCTTCGACAATGATATCGACATCTTTGAGTTTTTTATAATCCGTTGTGGCTTCTATACGGGCCGCGACAGCATCAGCTTTCTCTTGCGTTGTTTTTTTGCGTTTAACGCGTTTGGCTTGCTCATCAATGGTGAGATGTTTGCCTTTATCCGCGCCCTCTTGGTCTTTATCGATCAGGACAACATCAAGCCCGGACATGGCCGAGACATAAGCCACCCCTGCGCCCATAAAGCCCGCGCCAATAACGCCAACTTTTTTGACTTCGCCTTTCGTCTGACCAGTGGGGCGGGCTTCGCCTTTTTCCAAAGCTTGCTTGGAGAGGAAGAGCGAGCGCACCATATTCGCGGATTCAGGACGGAGCATAAGGTCACAGAAGTAACGGCTCTCAACCCGAAGGGCCGCATCCATAGGCAGCTGACTGCCTTCATAAACACAAGCGAGGATGTTGCGCATGGCAGGATAATTCCCGAAGCTCTCCTTGCGCAGCATCGCATTTGCGCCCGCAAACATTTGGTAGCCTTGCGGAGTATAAGGTAGGCCGCCTGGGAATTTAAAACGGTCAGCATCCCAAGGCTGTTTGGCTTTGGGGTTATCTTTGACCCACTGCTTGGCAGTCGCGATAAGCTCGTCAGCGGGGACAGCGGCGTGGAAAATACCCATGGCTTGCGCTTCTGCGGGGCGGAGCTGTTTACCTTGCAACAGAACACCAGAGGCATTCATCAGGCCGACCAATCGCGGCAGACGCTGCGTGCCGCCTGCACCAGGCAGTAGGCCAATTAACGCTTCGGGGAGACCAACTTTAGCACTCTTATTATCCGAGGCCACGAAACGGCCCGTACAGGCCATAACAAATTCAAACCCGCCGCCAAGGGCTAGGCCGTTCAGCGCCGCCGCAACAGGTTTGCCACAAGTCTCAAGGTCGCGGAAAAGCTGGTTTAATTTATAGACGTTTTCAAAGAGCGCTTTCTTCGCGCCCTCAGGGTCTTTGGCCATGGCTTCGCGAGCACCAGCCAGATTGCCGCCCATTTCTTCAAGGTCTGCGCCTGCGCAGAAGGCTTTTTTACCCGAGGTAATAACAGCGCCTGTCACGCTCTCATCGGTTTTAATCATCTCTGTCAGCTCGGCAATTTCGCCCATTGAGCTTACGTTTAGAACATTCATAGACCGGTCCGGCATATCAAATGTCACCAAAAGGATGCCATCATTGTCTTTTTCAATTTGAAAATTTTTCATTTGTTAGTCTCCTAAATTCTTACCTTCGCGTCCTCACCCCTTTGCGCTTTGAAAAAAACGCAGAGGGGGAGAGGGTTTTCTTATTTCTTTAATTTATCTCGGTTGCTCAATAGTTCCATCCAGACTTATTCTGGATGCTTTTTCGGTAGCCAGCCAAACAACATAGTTCGTCCAATTTATACCGTCTCTTGTGCAAGCAACTAAATATTCTTCGCTGCCCCTGTAGTAAGGTCGATAATAAAATTCGCCACATCCTCTGATCGAGTTTTTTGACAGCACCTTCGTTATGGGTAAGTTGAAGTTATCAACCCAATTTCCAGGGTATTCTTCATGCATGTTTTTGGGCTTTACGCTTGGGGCATCCTTACAACCGATTAGGAATATAATCGATAATGTTGCGAGAGCTCTAAACATAAATTGCATTTGAACTCTAAACCCTCTCAATAATCGTTGCGCTGCCCATGCCGCCACCGACGCAAAGCGTAATCAGCGATGTCTCTTTGTCAGAGCGCTCAAGCTCATCCACCATGGTGCCCAAAATCATCGCGCCCGTTGCGCCGAGCGGATGGCCCATGGCAATTGCGCCGCCATTCACGTTGATTTTATCATGCGCAATATTGTGTGCCTGCATGAAGCGAAGCACGACGGAGGCGAAGGCCTCATTCAGCTCGTAGATATCAATATCCTTCACATCCATGCCTGCGCGTTTCAGCACTTTGGCGGCGACAAATTCAGGGCCTGTCAGCATGATAGTCGGTTCTGATCCAATTTCGGCAAAGGCTTTGATTCGCGCGCGCGCTTTAAGGCCAAGCGCCTCGCCCATTTCTTTTGTCCCTACCAGAACAGCCGCCGCGCCGTCCACGATGCCCGAGCTGTTACCCGCATGATGGACATGTTTAATAGACTCAAGCTCAGGGTATTTTTGCAAAGCGACGTAATCCATACCCGGCATAACTTTCCCTAAGGATTCAAAGGCAGGATTTAGAGAGCCTAATGACTGCATATCTGTCTGCGGACGCATATGTTCATCATGGTCTAAAATCTTAACGCCAAGCTGGTCTTTGACAGGCACGATTGATTTTTTAAAACGGCCTTCATCCCAGGCGCGTTTGGCGCGCTTCTGGCTCTCAACCGCATAGGCATCGCAGTCATCACGCGAAAAACCATTTAATGTGGCAATCAAATCCGCCGAAATACCCTGCGGTACGATGTTGCCCGGAATCGCCACGGCGGGATCAATAAACATTCCACCACCATCTGAACCCATTTTGACGCGCGACATACTTTCTACTCCGCCCGCTACAATCACATTTCTAAAACCCGATTTGACGTAAGCCGCTGCCTGATTAATGGCTTCCAGTCCCGAACCGCAAAAACGGTTGAGACTCACACCGCACAGGTGATCGCCGTAACCGGATTGCTGCGCCGCCGTTTTTGCAATATTCGCTGCCTGATCCATGACCTGACCGACGCAACCGAGGATTACGTCCTCTACGTGTTCGGTAGCTAAATCGTGACGTTCGCGGAGTTCGACCAGCGTTTGAGTGGCTAATTCCGTCGGCGTAATGCCAATTAAACTTCCCTTGCGATTTCCTTTACCGCGAACCGTGCGTAGAGCATCATAGATGTAGGCTTCCATATTATTAATTTTTATAATAGGTGTAAAACAAATATTGTACCGAAAACACTGAAATTATGCTTTTTAAAGCACTAACTCAAGTAAAATATAAAATTTTTGATCCTCATTTTCAGCTCTTTATATGACACATTTCCATAATATTTCCTAACTTTACCTCGTGGCTAAAGTAGTAAAATACATACCTGAT
>ENA-ORXM01002907-ORXM01002907.1-marine-metagenome-genome-assembly--contig:-NODE-2907-length-18470-cov-5.898711_pt1 | contig 18470 bp, 15 predicted proteins | sample MGYA00237867_ERZ511480 | MGnify/ENA primary metagenome ERZ511480 (study PRJEB26309, sample SAMN06266103) | marine metagenome | isolation source: Algal blade | place: United Kingdom:Sidmouth, United...
ACGCCTGGTTGTGTAGTTATGGTCGTTAAAGACAAGAAAGTGATTTTTGAAAAAGCTTATGGTCACCATACTTACGACAAGACGGTGCGGACAAAAGTATCTGATGTTTGGGACCTTGCGTCGCTAACAAAAGTCTGTGCTTCGACACTAAGTACGATGGATCTTTACCAACAAGGTAAGATTTCCCCTACCAACCGTATGTCGGATTATATCTCTGACTTAGTCAAAACCAACAAAGCGGATATGACCGTAGAGGAGTTGCTTACCCACCAGTCAGGCTTGCAGGGTTGGCTAAAATTTTATGAAGAAACCACTACAAAAGAAGGAAAGAAAGCGAAGCCTTCGTCAAAGTTTTATCGCAATAAATATAGCTCTACTTATTCTGTACCTGTGGCTAAAAATTTGTTTTTAGATAAAAGTTATCCTGATACAATCCGCAAGCGTATTTACGATTCAGAACTGCGCTCTAATAAGGACTATAAATATTCCGACCTAGGATTCTACCTAATGGCTGATATGGTAAAAGCGGTTAGTGGAATGCCGCTGGATTTATATGCCAAGACAAGATTGTACGAACCACTTGGTTTGCAAACTATGGGATTCAACCCAGTCGAAAAATTCACCCTTTCACAAATACCGCCAACTGAAAAAGACGACTACTTTAGAGCGCAAAAAGTACATGGCTATGTACACGACATGGGTGCCGCTATGTGGGGAGGCGTCAGCGGTCATGCAGGTCTGTTTTCGAATGCTAATGATATTGCTATCCTATTTCAGATGCTGCTCAACAATGGATACTATGGTGGTATAGAATATTTCAATCCAGAAACAGTTTTTAAATTTACCACGCGTTGCCAAGATTGTACGCGACGCGCCCTAGGATTTGATATGTATCAATTAGACGATACGAAGACGGAAAATTTCTCCCCTCTAGCGAGTAAGAGCACATTTGGTCACCTAGGCTTTACGGGTATCGCGACCTGGGCAGATCCAGAAAATAATATTATTTATATCTTCCTATCAAACCGAACCTATCCTACTATGTTTAATTATAAATTAGGCAGAGAGGATTTTCGCCCCAAGATGCAAAGTGTCATCTATCAAGCTATGACTCCTCAAATGTCATTGTCCAAATAAAAATTTCTGCATTGTTTTCATGGCAAACATAGCTAAAGGTAAAAAGTGGTTTAAGCAAAAAAAATGGAAACCCTTTCCCTTTCAGCTCGAAGCATGGAATGCCTACCTAGAAGGCCACTCGGGTCTCGTCAACGCACCCACTGGCTCAGGTAAAACCTATTCTCTTTTTGTTCCTATCCTGCTAGAATACTTACAAGCAAACAAAACCGCGCAAAAAGGACTGCAAGTGATTTGGATCACACCCATCCGTGCACTAGCAAAAGAGATCATGCTAGCAGGTCAGCGTATGGTTGAGGACTTTGGACTAGACTGGGATATTGCGATTCGCTCCGGAGATACTAAAACCAAAGACCGACAAGCGCAAAAAAGAAAACCGCCACACGTACTGATTACAACACCCGAAAGCTTACACCTTTTATTATCCTCGAAGAAGTATGAGGACTACTTTGGTAACCTAAAAAGTATCGTGGTCGACGAATGGCATGAGCTGATCGGTTCCAAAAGGGGTGTCCAAATGGAGTTGGCCATTTCACGGATACGCGGTTTTGTGCCTACGCTCAAAGTATGGGGCATCTCTGCGACCATCGGTAATATGGACGAAGCGCTGGAAATACTCATGGCTGATCTTATGGATACTGATAAGGTCAAAGTCATCAAGGCAGACATCAAAAAAAAGATAGAAGTAGAAACGGTACTGCCGGAAGTAATCGAAAAATTTCCCTGGGCAGGACACTTGGGCTTGACAATGGTCAAGCAAGTGATCCCCATTATTTACAACAGCACCTCTACCCTTATCTTTACCAATACCCGTGCACAAAGTGAAATATGGTATCAAAATTTGCTTTCTGTTGATCCTGATCTCGCTGGGCAGATAGCTATGCACCACGGCTCTATCGGCCGCGAGCTTAGAGATTGGGTAGAGAACGCTTTACACAACGAGGATATCAAAGCCGTAGTTTGTACATCTAGTCTTGATCTCGGGGTAGATTTTCGACCAGTAGACTCTATCGTACAGATTGGTAGCCCCAAAGGCGTGTCAAGATTCGTGCAACGAGCAGGTCGCAGTGGTCATCAGCCAGGTGCGACTAGTAAGATATATTTTGTGCCTACGCATTCCTTAGAGTTAGTCGAGTCGGCAGCCTTACGCCGCGCTATCAAGCTCGGCATCGTGGAAGATCGTATACCGTATATACGCTCCTTCGATGTGCTCGTGCAATACCTAGTGACCTTAGCGGTATCAGATGGCTTCGATCCAAAAGTTATTTTCGAAGAAGTAAAGAAAACATTTTGCTACAGTAGTATCACAGAGGACGAATGGGCCTGGTGCCTTAACTTTATCACCAGCGGTGGCGACTCGCTCGAAGCCTACGATGAATATAATAAAGTAGTCATCGAAGATGGCATCTATAAAGTTACCAATAAGCGCGTAGCTATGCGTCATCGTCTTTCCATCGGCACCATCGTGGGGGAAGGATCATTGACTATTTCATTTGTATCAGGCAAGCGGATTGGCACTATAGAAGAGTGGTTTATTGCACAGCTTCGTCCTGGGGATACATTTTGGTTTGCAGGCCGTAGCCTCGAACTAGTTCGTATCAAGGGTATGACTGCTCAAGTAAAAAAGAGTAAGAACAAGAAAGGTAAAGTGCCCAGTTGGCGAGGCGGGCGGATGCAACTTTCTGTGCAGCTAGCAGATATGCTGCGCTACAAGATGGATCAGCTTTCTCGAGGCGATCTGGAGGATATAGAATTGAAAAAAATATATCCACTTGTTGAGCTACAACAGGAGCGTTCTGCCGTGCCCAATGATGAACAATTTCTCATCGAGTATTTCAAGTCCAAGGAGGGCTACCATTTATTGGTCTATCCATTTGAGGGCCGCTATGTACACGAGGGTATGTCGGCGCTCATCGCTTATCGGATATCGCAGATGCAGTCTATCAGTTTCTCTATTGCTATGAACGATTACGGTTTTGAGTTACTTTCGGATCAGGCTATTGACTTTGAAAATATCATCAATAAGCAATTATTTAGTTCCGAAAATTTGCTCAACGACATTGAGTCTAGTATCAATAGTGCAGAGATGGCGCGCAGAAAGTTCCGCGACATTGCGAGTGTCAGTGGACTCATTTTCAAAGGTTTTCCTGGTAAGCATAAAAAAGATAGACACTTGCAGTCTTCTTCCCAATTATTTTTTGAAGTATTCAATCAGTACGATAAGGAAAATTTATTGCTCCTCCAGGCCTACGATGAAGTCCTTAATTTTCAGCTAGAAGAAGCGCGTTTGCGTGCAGCACTCCAGCGCATCCAGCGACTCACTTTATTGAAGGAAACTCCTGATAAAGCGACGCCGTTTTCTTTCCCCATCATCGTAGATCGGCTCCAGCGTATCAAGCTTAGCTCCGAGTCCATTGAAGACCGCATCGCCAAGATGAAGATTGAGTTGTATAAGGATTGATTGTATAAACTCTACATCTATTTCTTATGGCGATCCCCGATAAAAAATCGGGTCAGGCTCTACGCTTGTACTAGGCACACTGGCTTGGAGTTTGGTATATGGTATATTGCATCTCGCCTCGTTCCTCGTCGAGCTACCCTATACCATTACCAAATTACCAAGCCTGCGCACCTAGTATCGCTGCGATCCTTATCGCTCTACCCGCGAAGGCCTAATTTTTTGGTGTCTACGTACACGAAGAGTATTCATTTTCAAAAACTAAATTTTTAGATACGCTTTTATAAATTTGATTTACCTTTACCCCTCCTATGCAGCAATTTTATTTAAGAGGTCAAAGCTTTATTCTACATCCCTTCAAAGGGATACTGTGGGAAGAACAGTCTACTCTCTTCGTTGCTGACCTTCACCTTGGGAAAGCCACTCACTTTAGGAAAGCGGGAATCGCGGTGCCGAAGGAGGTTCGTCAATCCAATTTTGATAAATTCACTGCGCTATTGCTCGATCTGAAACCAGCACGGGTGATCATCCTGGGAGATTTATTTCATAGTGATTGTAATACTGCTTGGGAAGACTTTGTTTTTATCACCAAGCAATTTGAAGATATGTCTTTTGAATTGGTGGTGGGGAATCATGATATCATGGATGAGACGCAGTATGCCTATGCTAATATGAAGATTCATCCAGAGCCCTATGATTTAGCCCCTTTCGTATTATCTCATCACCCGATGAAGAGCGAAGATATTCCTGAAGGTTTGCACAACTTATGCGGCCACATTCATCCATCGGTAGTCTTACGTGGAATTGGTAAACAAGGGATGAAACTACCCTGTTTTCACTTCACAGAAAATCAAGGCATCTTACCTGCGTTTGGAGAATTTACGGGAACAGCGGTAATGCGAACAAAGCGAAAGGATCAGGTTTTTGTAGTGTCAGGGGATCGGGTGATAGAGATGGCGACGACGTAGTTTCTTAAAAGATTATTAATCTGTCTGAGGTGCAAGAAAACCTCGTTCTTTTTTAAAAAAATTTTTTTGAATTTTTGCCTACTGTGAAAGTTTCTTGATGAAGGATAAGGGTGTGTCACTTGCATGCTCTCCTTGATCAGTAGAATCTGTTCCCTTCAACTCTTGTATCCTTTCTTTTAAAAAAAGATTTTCTATTTTCAATAAATTGATATCGTCCTGTCTCTTTTCAGAAATCAGCTCTAAGCGTTTGATCTTTTGAAATAGTTTATCTATGATTTTATGCATAGTATAAAGGTCGGCAATTCATAAACTGATACTGCATAATAGTGCGGGATACAACTAACATTTGAGCCTCGAAAATGCCAATTTTTTGTGGATAAGTGAGGTGTTTTTACTCGGAAAAATTTTCGAGTTCTAAATTGTGTTGATAACTGCATAGGCGTTTCTGGTTTTTGATTTTGAGGTCAATTATTGGGGTAGAAAATGCCGAATAATGTTAATAAGGTGGGGTAAAATTTTGATTTTGGGAAGGCGCACTAATTGTTGTGTGGAAAAGTATTTTAAGGGTTATATTTAAGTTCTTGTTAGAAATTCTGACCCGTTTCCCTATTGCAATTAGAAATTTAAACTTTCTCTATGATTGTTTCATTTGCTTGAAAATGCAATCTTCTTGGGAGGCAATTTGTCATGATTTTTAAAAGAAAAATCTCGCCAAATTGGATCTAACTCTGATGATAATCCTGGGTTTTCAACCCAGGCCTATAAATATTTCACCACGCTGTGGTGATGTGCTCTTACTTCTGAATACCCCTTGATCATTACCCGGCGCTTACGCATTGGGCTGTTTATTTCGTCCCGCTGGGACTTATTAATAAAGCTAATGATACTCTGGATGAATTCTGAATATGAAAAGCTATCAAGTCTGTATCAAAGCATAGTGGTTATTCAGGCATCTATTAGTATTACTAAAACGCAAAGTTATTTTTCAACTTCCACCTCTTCTACAACTTCATTCTGGAATCCTAGTAGATACCTCCAATCATCCTGATACTTATCTAGATCATTAAAGAGGAGATAAAGAAATACCATACCTACTTCTTCTTTGTAAATGGTGATAAGCTGGCAATGTATTTTATGGGAGAATTCTATTCTGGGATGGAAGGTGGTTTGGGTGGCCCAGTCTGCCCCATAAAATTTTAGGTCTTCTGATCCGAGGCGGTGCATGCTGACAGTGCTATCGTCTAGGTTGTTCATAATCTGTCCTAGTCGTATCCCATTTTGGATATGTGGGTTCGCTAGCGCAGTGCTGTCTTTTGGATAGGAGAATATTTCTACGCGGACATCTAATTTGTCTGGATGATTGATGATAAAAGTCGCGGGAAAGTATTTGCTATGATCTTCTTTTAGCTTGTATTCGTTTTGCTCTATGGGTGAAAATATGGACATGTTGATAGCCGCCAACTGAGTTGTGATATCTTCTTGGAAGGACTGTCCAAAAATTAAAGAAGTAAAAGTTAGAAATAAGCAAGTATATATACTCTTCATCAGATACCCAATATTTTTTTATTAGAAGCCTCATCCGCATCAATCCCAGCGAAGTCATCAAATGATTTTTCAGCAACTTCTATAATATGATTTTTTATGAAGGGGGCGCCTTCTCTGGCACCTTGCTCCATAGACTTGAAGCAGCACTCCCACTCTAGAACCGCCCAGCCGTCGTAGCCATATTTTGTTAATCTGCTGAAGATACCTTTAAAATCTACTTGCCCATCTCCTAGTGAGCGGAAGCGTCCTGCACGATCTTTCCAATCTTCATAGCCTCCATAGACACCTCTCCGACCATCAGGTACAAACTCAGCATCCTTTACATGGAACATGCGGATGTATTTGTGATAGATGTCAATGTGTGCTAGGTAGTCCAATTGCTGCAAAATAAAATGACTGGGATCGTAGAGCATTTTTATTCGCTGATGATTATCTGCTGCTGCTAGGAATCGTTCAAAGGTGACCCCGTCGTGAAGGTCTTCGCCTGGATGTATTTCATAGCATAGGTCTACGCCAAGTTCATCAAACTTATTTAATATCGGTACCCACCGCGCTGCGAGTTCTTTAAAACCCATTTCTACTAACCCTGATGGACGTTGTGGCCAGGGATACATGGTATGCCAGAGCAGCGCACCACTAAAGGTGACATGTACGTCTAAACCTAGATTATGTGTAGCCTGCGCAGCCATGCGTACCTGCTTGACCGCCCACTGCTGTCTTGCCGTAGGGTTGCCTTGTACTTCCTTCGGCGCAAAGCCATCAAACATACTATCATAGGCTGGATTGACCGCTACTAATTGTCCTTGCAGATGGGTAGATAATTCGGATATTTCAAGTCCGTAGGAGGCGACCGTTCCCTTGAGTTCATCACAATAGGTCTTGCTGGTAGATGCCTTTTCGAGGTCTATTAAGTGGGATTCCCAGGTAGGTATCTGGATGGCTTTGTAGCCCAGCGATGCTACCCACTGACAAAGATTTTCGAGGGTGTCGTATGGTGCTTTCTCGCCTACAAATTGGGCGAGAAATATGGCTGGGCCTTTGATGGTATTCATGCGTAGAATTTAAATTTATTTGGAATCTAATGTAGTGAAATCTAAAATGGAAAACAATTTTTTCGGTGTACCTAGTGTCTAGGGTTGGCGGGTGGAGGCCTAGTGCTGTGCAGTGGTGCCGCTTTTTCAGCGGCAGTCCGAGAGCTTGGGCGATTGGCAAGGCGGAGGACCGACACGAAGGTGGAGCTACGGAACATAACGCCCTGTTGCCCCTATGACTTCATGCCTGTTAAAGGCTAGAAGTCATAGGGGGTAACAGGGAGGCCCCAAATCATCCTAAACCTCTCTCTACTCCTTCCCGTATATAAACAAAATATTATAATCGTGGATAGCAATCATAAAATCACCGAGGCGCCCTCTAAGTTCAATGACTTGGAACAGATGGATTTATCGCTCATATTGTCACATATCAATCGGGAAGACTCGCTGATAGCGTTTGTAGTGCAGCGGCAGTTGGAGGCGATTGAAAATCTTGTGTCGGCAGCTAAGGTGAAGATGGAAATGGGTGGTAGGTTGTTCTACATCGGCGCAGGGACTAGTGGTCGGCTAGGGGTGCTAGATGCCTCAGAATGTCCGCCTACTTTCGGGGTGTCGAGTGATAAAATCATCGGAATTATTGCTGGGGGTGATGGTGCGTTGCGCGTAGCACAGGAAGGTGCGGAAGACGATCTGAATCTAGCTTGGCAAGATTTATCGGCCTACCAGATCAATAAAAAAGATATTGTTTTTGGAATTGCTAGCTCTGGAACTACGCCTTATGTATTAGGTGGTCTGAAGAAATGCTGGTCGGCAGGGATCACGACGGGAGCATTGGTTTGCAATCCATATAGTCCGATAGCGGAAGTGGCGGATTGGCCGATAGAAGTAATCGTGGGGCCAGAGTTCGTCACGGGCAGTACTAGAATGAAAGCGGGTACAGCGCAAAAGATGGTGCTGAATATGATCAGTACATCGCTGATGATCCAACTCGGGCGGGTAAAAGGGAATAAGATGATCGATATGCACCTGACCAATAGTAAGCTGCTAGAAAGAGGCATGCGTATGCTAGAAAAGGAATGTAAGCTGAACTGTGCTGAGGCTAAACAATTATTGAAAAAACATGGTAGTGTGCGTCATGTGTTGGATATGCTGCGGAGTCAATCTAATGGGGCAGCTTCAGCCTAGTGCCTGCATGGATCAGCGCATCTAGCTGTAAATCATTGACAGCTAATAATGCGGTAAGTGAAAATCTATCATATCGTTCTACTATTTCTAGTAAACTATCTCCTGTCTGAAAAGTATAATAATCGTAAGATTCAGTGCCGCCTTTACTGGTAAATTCCGCGTTAGCGAAAAGGCTGACGGGCTTGAGCTCCGTAGTTAGAAGTGCTGCGATAGGTGCTGCTGTTCTCTTTTTTTTTTCAACTGGCGCGGCGGGTAGCGCAGCTTCTAATTTTTTGCTGTAAGTGACCATATAGACATTCAACTCTTGTCCGACGCTGATCTGGTCCGTCTTGATATTGTTCCAATATTTTATATTGAATGGGGAGCAGCTAAATACGTCTGCAATTTTGAAGATGTCATCTCCCTGTCTTACGGTATAGCTTGTACGCAAGTAATTGGGCTGACGAAGGAAGTTTGGATCTATAGTAGGACCACTCACTGTTTCTACTTGTGGAAGATAATTTCGCATTACCTGACAAGCCCATTTGGGAAGTATCAAATAATTTCCTGTGTAAGATCGAGGAATAATTCTCTGTTTATAAGAAGGATTCAAAAATTCAATATCATAATTTGGAATACCGGTGATGTCACTGATCTGCTGAAAACTAATTTCTTCGTTGATCTTAAGATGATCGTGCAGCTGGATCTCCACATTGTGTGATGTAGGGGTGATCCCATGAAATTCGTAATAGTTATATAAATAAGCTGCGGCAATAAAAGCGGGGATATAATTTTGAGTTTCTTTCGGTAGATATTTTCTAACTTTCCAAAAGTCCCTGCTCCTAGCTTTCTTAATCGCGCTATTGACTCTCGTAGGCCCACCATTGTACGCCGCTAGTGCCAAAGCCCAGTCACCATAACGTTCGTGCAATCTTTTTAAGTAGCGCATAGCTGCTTGAGTAGAACGATGCGGATCTTTGCGCTCGTCTACAAATGGATTATTAGCCAGTCCGTATCCGTCTGCAGTAGGCTGGATAAACTGCCATAAGCCGACAGCATTAGAGCGGGAAGTTGCATGTGGATTAAGTGCTGACTCCAAGATGGGTAGCATCCGCAAATCCATAGGTAAATTATGTTCTCTTAGGTACTGTTCAAAAATAGGAAAGTACAATGGCGTGTTACCAATGATGCGCTCTGCTTTAGATCTATCTTTTTCAAAATAAGTACGCAGGTAAGAGCCTACTACATCATTGTATTTCGACTTGAAACACAATGGCATATTATTCACACGCGTCTTGATTTCTTCCTCCAAAAAATAGGGGCTGTCTGTATCTGCATGACCTGCAGGTACAAAGGAGATAATCGCGAATAAAAAAAGGATACCCTTTACCAGTGTTCTCATAATATTTTTGCCTAGTAGGCAGCACAAAAATATTAAAATAAATGGTAATGTGATGAAAAATATGGAATATCTGTGTTTTGGGGGGAGTGCGTGATGGAGAGCACAATTATATGGTTCGCTTTGCGATATGAAAAATTGTTTGTATATTAATGTTTGTCGTTGCTTCACCAACAAATAGAGACTAATTTTGACTAGACATGGTTTAACTAGAAATTTGAATATGACCAAGACGTTTTTCATTAATAAGAAACTGGTAAAAAGAGCTCTGGCGTTTCAATTTATTATTATCGCTTCGCTTATAATTTATGGGGTTTATCTTTATTATAATGAGATACTTAGCCAAAGAGATTTTATTGTTATATCAATATCCTCTTTAACCTTACCCATATTTCAGATGAAAAGGTTGTGGAGATTTTACAGTTTTGGTTTGAAAGAAAGACCTCTTATTTTAGTTGAAGAAGGCCAGATTAGAAACAATCTTGCTAAAAATTTTAATTCGATTCAATATAAGGATATTGAATCGATTCAATTTATTAACAATCTGAGGGGGCTTTTTCTAAGGCTTCAATTCAAAAAAACTTTAGAAAATAATTGCATTGGAGCTTCTAATTTTTTGGGTGGCCTATTACTAGTCACTGAAAAGCAAAGAACATGGGACTGGCGCATTGGAAACATTACACCAGATTATACGGAATTAGAAGCTGCAATAAACGCTAAAATTTTAGAAATACAACATGTTGATTCCAATGTCAAATTGCAAGTGCAACCTTGAGTATTAAATAATAATTGATTTACAATTAAACGTATTTACTTTCTGAAATTTATAATTCAAACCCAAACTCTCCATTCTATATGGTTGAATAAAAATTAGCTCTCTTGAAATATAATGCTTTTTATGAGCGGAAATCAAATCCTTATTTAGGAATTCAAATAGCATTAAATGGTATTGTCATCGGCTTGAATTTTTCGATGGTATTCTGTATATATGAAGCTAACAGTAAAAGTGAATTTGATTATGGAGTTTTCTTGCTATCTACTGTCCATTTTCTCATTATGCTTTACATCTCTTTACCTGATATAGGAAGCTTGATAAAGCATTTTCTATTACTATTTAGTGCTGAACCTCTTATCATTTTAGATAAAACAAGATTTATTGATAATACACGAATGTGTATTCAGAATATTCCTTGGAAAGATATAGAATCGATTAAAATTAAGAACGGGGTAATTTATAAATACATCAAATACGAGTTGAAATCCTATCCTGAATTATTCTTATCAACTTCTAAAAATAGAACTGATTCATTACCAAATATCTTAAAATATGGACCTAGAGTAAATTTTATAAGTTTAAGAAGTATCGCTGATAAAGCGGCTTTTCTAGTAGACTTTGAATCAAGGTACAAGATGGCACAAGAAAACACTATAGAGCTAACTAATAGATAATACTCCAGTTTTAGTAGTTAAGAGTGGTTACAATCCAACCTACAAATTATCTCCAACCAAAGGCGCCAACAACGAAGCAGTCCTTGTCCGCTTACCCCTGCCTAAGCTCGGCACAATCACAATATTTCCATCTTTACTTACAGGGATAATATCCATGTTGTAAGACGGATTGAGCGACTTTAGCAAGGTTAAATCAATACCTTCCTTATTACTGATTTCAGATAGACGACCGTAGTCGTAAGTAAGCATTGCTTGCGTGTACTGCTCGGTGTAATCTGGATACTTCGGGCGTAAATCGTAGAAGTGGTAGTACTCCATAGTATAGGCAGCAGCGATGAATTTTTCTACGTATGCCTGAGTCTCTTTTGGTAAGTGAGACTTGATCTTCCAGAAGTTTTTACTCTTTCCTTTTCGGATAGCAGAGCGCATTCTACCGTTACCGCAGTTGTATGCAGCGATAGCCAAAGTCCAATTGTCGAATTCATTATATAGATCAGTAAGGTGCTGTAAAGCAGCACTGGTAGATCGGTATGGATCAGCACGCTCATCAACGTAATCATTGATCTGGAGACCATGCATACGAGCCGTTGCTGGCATCAATTGCCATAGTCCTCTAGCGCCTACTCTAGAAGTAGCAGTTGGCTTTAATGCAGATTCTACTACCATTAAATATTTGATCTCATCAGGTAATCCAAATGAATTATTCAATTCTTCAAATATAGGAAAGTACAAGGTAGATTGGCCAAGAGCGATTTCGCTGGATCTACTAGCTAGTAAGGTGTAATCTCTGATATATTTCTTCACTCTCTTGGTGAGGCGTACGTCTACTTCTAGGTGCATTTCATTGAGTCTTTCAATGATAGTATTGCTAGAATATGGATCCTTAGCAGGTCCTGCAGACGTCGCAGCAAATGAGTATATATGGAATAATAGAGCCAATAAAATTATAGCTCCACTTCTGTGGATTATTGATATGTTGTTCATAGTATAAAATCTGTCAGATACTATCGTATCTACACTCTAATAGTGTTTCAATTAATGTTATTGTTTCAATATTGCTTGTAGAGCAAACACAAACATAGAACAAAATCCTAATAAAATATCGTAGTATTAAACCTTTATATCTAATTCAGAATTTTGTTTTGTATTTTATCCATAAAGGCAAACAATTGGGAATCATTATGTTGCGCTGCCAAAATCTGAATATTAACGTTAAAGTATTGTTGTGTCGCTTTTAATGGTAGAGAAACGGCAGGGCTTCCGATTAAGTTCGGTAGAACCGTAAAAATATCTGCAAGGTAAGTGGCAACGGGATCATCTTGTTGAGATCCTATTTTCCATGGAAACACTGGAGTGGTAGGCATTACAATAAAATCGTGGGTGGTAAATATCTCCTTTATGCAATCAGAAATGAGTCTACGTACCTTTTGCGCCTTTGTATAATAGGCGTCATAATAGGTAGCACTCAAGACAAAGGTGCCTAGCATAATGCGTCTTTTGACTTCTTCACCAAAGCCTTCAGTACGCGACTTCTTGTACAGGGACTCCAAGTTATTTGGGTTATCTGTTCTTCGTCCATAGCGCACGCCATCGTACCTAGCGAGATTAGAGGAAGCTTCTGCAGTGGTCAATACATAGTAGGTTGGAACCAATAAATCTAAATACTGGAATGGAATGGCGGTGACTTCAATATCTGGAGAAACACCCAATTGATCTAAAAATTTTCCTGTCTCGGTTTTTATGAACGGATCGAGACTGGGAGAACTAAGCGCATTTTCGAAGTATGCTATTTTTATTTTTTTACTGGCATCTTTTATTTCCACGGCTGGGCGTGTTAGTTTATCTATGGTTGTCGGATCTTTACTGTCAAGTCCAGACATTGCATCTATTAATAGCTGCGCCTCTTCGACCCTATACGTGATGGCACCTACCTGATCAAAAGAGGATGCATAAGCTACTATTCCGTAGCGGGATATGCTCCCATAACTAGGCTTAACACCAACAAGCCCACAAAACGCAGCGGGCTGCCGAATAGAACCTCCTGTGTCGGTACCAATAGAAGCGAAGCAGGTATCTGCTAATACAGCAGCAGCGCATCCGCCCGAAGAACCGCCTGGTACATAAGCTGGATTCAAAGGATGCTTGACTGGACCATAGGTAGAAAAGTTACTTCCAGAGCCCATCCCGAATTCATCACAATTGACTCTGCCAATAATGATCGCATCTTCCTCTTCTAGTTTTTCAATGGCAGTCGCAGTGTAAGTAGAGATAAAGCCTTCCAATATTTTAGATGCCGCAGTTACAGATTTGCCTTGATAACAAATATTATCTTTAATGCTGATGACCATGCCGAACAGTCGACCTAGTCTAGTGGAAGTCTTGGCTTTTAGATCTAGGGCTTTTGCTTTTTGGAGCGCCCCTTCCTCAAAGACTTCTATATATATATTATTGTCTTTCGATATTTCTATTTGCTCCAGATAATGCAAGACTATTTTCTCACAAGTAGTTTTGCCTTGCTGGTATTCTTTAAGTAATGTTTCGTATGATGAATATAGCGGCATAGACAATTATTCTTTTAATACAGTAATAATTTTATCTAGGGACAGTTTTCGTTGTTCTCCAGATTGCATGTGCTTCAAGTTAAAACTACCAGACGCCATTTCTTGATCTCCAATCACGACGATATGTTCTACACCAATATCATTGGCGTACTTCATCATTTTTTTCATCTTGACTGGCGCAGGATAAAGATCAGAACTAATACCAGCTGCTCTCAATTTATGTAGTGCTTCAAAAGCAAATAAATGTGCTTTTTCATCCATCGCAATTAATAAAAGCTGAGTACCCGAAATGGCCTGCGCCGGAAATAATCCTTGTTCTTCCATCACATCATAGATCCGATCAGCGCCAAAAGAAACGCCTACTCCAGACACATCCTTAAGGCCAAATCCACTGGTCAAGTCATCGTAACGTCCACCCCCACCTATACTACCCATCACTTGGTCAGGGTAGACGGTAGCATCATGCGCCACTTCAAATATACAGCCTGTATAATAGTTCAACCCACGCGCAAGCGTGATATCAAACACGATTTTGTTAAACATCGGCTTGAGGTCAAAATACTGGTGAAAAGTGCGCAATTCTTGGATACCTGATATACCCACTTCGCTATTTGCTATATGCTTTTCTAATGCATCAAGGTCTTTGATCTGCAAAGCAGACAATACATTATCAATAGCTGACGGATTTATTTCTCTTTTCGCCAATTCATTCTTGACGCCGTCTAGTCCTATTTTATCCAGCTTATCGATAGCAGTAGTCATGTCTATAAACTGATCAAGAATACCAGCTACTTCTGCAAGTCCTTGCAAAATTTTTCTATTATTGATTCGAATTTCGACCTTTATTCCAAGCTCATGATAAGCTTCATCAAATATCTGCGCCAGTTCCGCTTCATACATTAGCGAGTCTGATCCCACTACGTCCACATCGCACTGATAAAATTCTCTATAGCGGCCTTTCTGCGGACGATCAGCACGCCAGACCGGTTGGATTTGATATCGTTTGAATGGAAAGGAAATGTCATTTTGGTGCATTACTACATAGCGTGCAAAAGGCACCGTCAAGTCATAGCGCAAGCCCTTTTCTGCAATATGGCTCGTCAGTTTGCGAGCGTCTTGATTGCCTAAAGCTTCCATGCCCTCGGGCTTCAGCTTATTAAAGTAGTCTCCAGAATTAAGAATTTTAAAGAGAAGCTTGTCCCCCTCTTCGCCGTACTTACCCGTCAAGGTGGATAAGTTTTCCATCACGGGAGTTTCTATCGGTTGGTACCCATATTTGGTAAAAATATTCTTAAGGGTATCAAAAATATAGTTGCGTTTGAATACAGTAGTCGGGTCAAAATCCCGTACTCCTTTCGGTAATGATGGCTTCTTCATTATCTAGCAGATTTGAATTGCTCCAAAAATCGGACATCGTTCTCGAAGAATAAACGGATATCATTTACGCCATATAATAACATGGCTTGACGCTCGATACCCATCCCCCAGGCAAAACCAGAATAGCGTTTGCTATCAATCCCACAGTTTTCTAATACATTCGGATCTACCATACCGCAACCAAGAATCTCTAACCAGCCTGTCCCTTTGGTAATACGGTAATCGTCCTCTGTCTCGAGGCCCCAGTAAACATCCATCTCCGCACTAGGCTCGGTGAATGGAAAGAAGGATGGTCTAAGTCTGATTTTTACATCTTTACCATACATTTCTTGTGCAAAGAATAAAAGCGTCTGCTTCATATCTGCAAAGGAAACATTCTCATCTATATATAGACCCTCTACTTGGTGAAACTGACAATGCGATCTAGCAGATACTGTTTCGTTTCTATATACTCTGCCTGGAGCGATGATGCGAATAGGTGGCTTATTGTGCTTCATTACTCTCGCCTGCACGGAAGATGTGTGCGTACGCAAGAGCATCTCTGTACTATCCTTCAGGTAGTAAGTATCCTGCATATCTCTGGCAGGATGATCTTCTGGCGTATTCATCGCCGTGAAGTTGTGCCAGTCATCTTCTATCTCTCTCTCTTCTTCTATCGTAAATCCAATTCTTTCAAATATATTGATGATCCGTTCCATCGTGATCGACAGTGGATGCTTGGTGCCTAATTTATGTTGCTTAGCAGGAGCGGTAAGGTCAATGTCGGCCGCCTCATTTTTCTCCGCTGCGCTATCTTGCCCATCCTTCAGTGTCTCGAAGCGCTGCTCTGCGATTTGCTTCACCTCATTTACCAGTTGACCAAACTCCTTCTTGCGCTCATTAGCTACATTCTTGATTTCTCCGAATAGTGGCTTGAGTGTATTTTTTGATCCGAGGTAACGAATTCTGAACTGCTCAATGGCTTCAGACCCTTCTGGCTGCGCATTTTCGATTTCCTCTTTTATTTGCTTTACTTTGGCGAATATTTCCTCTGACATAGATATTGAGTTGCAATATTTTTAATTTGCCAAAGTTAAGTCATTATGCATCCAAATTCTAAGCTATCCTGATTCGATTTTTACATACTATCACTCGATACGAGCTGATGCTGTTTTTTTGCGCGGTGGGGATGACTATGATCATATATTCACCCTATATATTATCTAATGCGCAAATCGGCTTACTTGTTTTGGCACTTTTCGATGTGCAGTTAAGTCCATTCAAGTTGGGCTTGCATCCAAAATTGAAAGAAAATTGGTTTGGGTTCTGGAGAACACCTGTATTTTGGGTGCCTTCCTTGATGCTATTTCTAGTCTTAGTAGGTTTCCTTTATTCTACGGATATTAATTATGGTTTTGAGCGATTGGTCTTGAAGCTCCCCTTTTTAGGGTTGCCATTCGCCTTCTATTGCCTACCTCGGCTGAATAAGCGCGCATACATGGGCCTGTTTTATTTTTTGATAGTACTATTGTTTATAAGTAATATAGGTATCGGAATCCATTATTTACACCATTTTGATGCCATCAATGAAGGATTGATTTATGGTAGACCTATACCTACTCCGCGTAACCATGTACGCTATAGCTTACTACTCAATTTAGCTATTGTAGCGGGCGCTATATTATTATACAGTCGCTACTATTTCGTAAAATCTTCTGAGAAATGGCTGATATTATTCATCACATTATTCAACTTTGGATTCCTTCATGTTTTGGCAGTCAGGAGCGGACTGCTCATTTTATACATAAGTTTAGTGCTCGGTGTTTTATCCTTGATTTTTTTACAGAAAAAATTTTTTTTAGGATTAGGACTAGGTGCTATCATTGTGCTGATTCCAATTATTGCTTATCAAACCATCCCAAGTTTTCAGACGAAAATCAGCTATGCGACCTGGGAGTATAAAGAGCTGCTATCTGATCGCGTAGTCAGCGGATCAGATAATGGAAGAATTCACTCTCTGCAAGTCGGCTGGGCATTATTCAAGGCACATCCTTTGATCGGTGTTGGAGCGGGCGATCTGCGAAAAGAAGTTCATGCTAAGTACACGCAAATGTACCCTGAGAAATCACAAAGTCTCATGCCGCACAATCAGTTTCTGTCAGTCGCGGCTGGCAGTGGTATGTTAGGACTACTTATATTTATCGTTGCATTCTTCTATCCCCTTCTAGCGAATAAGAATTTTAAAGACCCCTTTTTCTTGATGCTCTTTTTCACTTTCTTCTTATCCTTTATGGTGGAGAACACGCTGGAGAATTCTATCGGGATCGGATTTTTCTGTCTGTTTCTGTGTATGGGACTTTCCTTTTTGACTAGGCTTAAAGATTAAATTTACATTTTCTTATTGATCTATTTTAAGAATTTGCGGGGCCTACCTCTGTGATCTCCGCCTGAAGAAAGGCGCAGTTCACAGAGGTCGCTATGTTTCGGGACTCGGAGGTCTCCTCGGTCCCTCGGCTGCATTTTGAGTATGCTATCGCTATACTCAAAAATTTGCTCGGGACTTCCTCCTTCGTCGTCACCCCTGCACAGCGCTAGTCCGTTTTTTTTTATTTTGGGTTTACAAACCCTACTATAATTCCGCGCTTATAAGTCTTCTTTCATAGTAGTACTGAAGATTGGAAAAATAATAGCCGCTACTGTATACTAAACCAACATCTTCGCTGTAGTAATTATTAATTATCCTAGGTTCATATTCTACATTGCTATCTGTATGTGTCACTGTTCCTTGATAATTAAGACAATCAAATTCGCCAAATGGAACCTTGATAAGCTGTGGGTTTTCTGCCATGGAGAATTCTATTTTAGCAGGACCAGCCAGTTCTGTATAGAGTACTTCGCCGAAGCGGTCCGAAGAAAATAGGATCCGGTGCTTAGCATCAATTATGTATCCAAGGGAATCTTTTACCTGCTTAGTTATTGGTGCAAAGCCAAAATTACTATCCGATAAAGTATAGTAAACTTCATTATCTATGGTCACTTTTTCTGTGATATTTATGGTGTCATTTTGAGCAAGTATTTCTTCATTGCCAGAGGAATCGATTTTAGCAATCTCATATATCCAGGTGTTGCCAACTTCTAGAGGAACAAAAACTTTTGATTCTTGAGATGGAGGATTAGTCGCCAAACTGGATGATTCGTCATCATTACAATTAAAAAGTAGAATAGCAAATAGAAATAAAAAAGATAGGTTTTTCATAAATAGGGTTGTGTTGGTTTAGGGTATAAACTAAGATTATGAAATACGTAGGGATGTTCGTAAGAAGATTAAACTGAAGAACCATAGGGAGTTAATCAATATTTAAGGGTTTGGATTACTCCATTTTTCTAAATTTTTCGCTAAAAACT
>ENA-ORXM01002908-ORXM01002908.1-marine-metagenome-genome-assembly--contig:-NODE-2908-length-18454-cov-101.443108_pt1 | contig 18454 bp, 16 predicted proteins | sample MGYA00237867_ERZ511480 | MGnify/ENA primary metagenome ERZ511480 (study PRJEB26309, sample SAMN06266103) | marine metagenome | isolation source: Algal blade | place: United Kingdom:Sidmouth, United...
GACAGACTTAAATTATACCCAAGTATTTGTAAAGATTTTGACCTAAAAGTGCCAAAGTCATATCAGCTTGACCAACAGTTCTCTTACTCCTGAATTTATTTACTACTACTGAACATGCCTATTATTACATATGATTCATTCTATGCATGATAATCAGTCTAATGCGCCTTACATAAATCTTTATTTCTAAAAAATTTGTCTTAGTGATGTGGCGGAACCTACCCCATGTGGAGAATGTCATAAGCCAAGCTAATTACACTTCAAGTAGCCAAGTCGGCTTTGTCGGTGTCGAGCTAAATTATCACCTATGATAGGTAAGTTAAATATGAATTGCCTTTCTACTCCGCTTGCCTCGGGGCCTCTCACACGCGTTACACGTACTTGATTAGCTAATGATAGCTAAGAATGACAAAAGGATGTTACTTATTTTAATCATAATATCTACAAAAAAATGTCTCCATCAAATGATTATGATAGAGACTTTTATATAATTTAAATACAGCGTATGTATTAATATTCCCAGAGGTCATGCTCAAAGTTGAAGAGCTCTGCCTTTATCTTTTCTGATTCTAATAATGCGTCTAATCCGTCATCATAGATATTCTTTAAGGGTGCATCGAGTGCATTAGAAGCTTTGTAGATATAGCTGCTAAAGAATCTTGACTCAAATAAGTCATACCAAGACATCGGAGCCATATTATTGAATTCATTAAAGACTTGATGCTTAGCGAACGTTTCACGAGCTTCAGGGTAGTAAACCCAAAATAATGCCTGCGTATATTTATAGGTATTTGTTTCTGGATCAATGACATCTTGGATTGGCGCTATTCCTAGCACTCTCACTTTTAACATTGAAGCTTCTTCATCGAAGTACCAGATTTCTTTAATCCTGTAGCGATTGATATTCGAGAAGTCAATATCATTTTTGACTATCTTAACTTCCTCCTCATACGTCTCATCATTGAAGGCGACTATAGTATCTTGCTTAGCGATTATATTTGCTAATTCATCAGGTAATATTTCTTGCTTGAAGTCGTCCTCCAAGAATGCTTTAGCATCACCTCTCTCTACCATTTCTTTCAATATTTGAAATAGAGGCATTTCAGGGTATTGGAATGCGAGATTCATCTTCTCTCTTACATCAATGATTCTCCAAATCTTACGCGTCCAGGCTACGTCTGCCTCTCTGACGTGTTCCCATGGAAGCACACCATTATCCACCATAAGTGTGCGCTGCACTACATCATCAATATAGTAGTCATCCAATGGTTCACTGGACTCGGTGATCAGCTCTGTCTGCCCCTGAGCAGCGAATGATGTGATTAAGCAGCAAGCTACTGCACATATTTTGAATAAATCCTTCATAGTCAACATTGAATTTTAGGTGCTTCTATTTTATCGTGATACCAATACCTCCAAGGTCTCTGGGAGCCACATCTCCAGGACAGCTACATTTTATGTTTTCATAAAAATATCTATCTCCTGGCTTAGCTCTATCTCTGAGCGCTATTGTCTTAGCTGAGTATTTGCCTCCTACATTAGTTTCTATAAGGGCGTCTTGTCTTTTAGCTACATATACAAATCTAAATCCTTTAATCGTACACTTGGCATCAAAGTCAAAATTATCCAGCGCAGCTCTTAGACTGCTATAAGCTTTGAATTCGCCATTACCCATAGAACTTTTCTTACTCCTACCCAACATCGGCACAGGATCTGGTATACGCTTCACTCTAAATAGCTTTGAATCTTTTAATCCAGGTGCTGTGACATCGATCTTAGCAAATTGACCTTTTGGCGTTGGCGTAGTTACTCTCACCACATAACCATCACCTGATTTATTGATGCTCGCTCCACCAGATCCACTAGCTGATACTTTGACCTGATTACTCGGTACTCCAGCTGCTGACACCTCTATTGGATTGTCTACTCCGACATAGAACACATTCATCTTGCTGGCTGAAACTGACACAGATCGTTCACCCACCTCATATTCAAATTCCTTCGTAACTCTTTTTGTCTCATCCGTAGCAGGATTGTATATTGAGGCAGTAGCTGTATACGTTTTTTTACCTGTACTATTAGCAGTCTGAGTAAAGCTTGCGATTCCATCACTATTCACTGGCAGATTTCTTCCATCCACACTTATGGTGATCTTCGTCTCCGAATCAGCTCCTGCGAAGGCACCTAAGAATAGGTCAGTCGTATATTTCTCACCTTTAATAATATAGGATTTAGAAGGTGCAGATACGACAGCGTATTTGTCTAATACGACCTCAGTCGTAGTACCTACCTTACCTGCTAAGTAATTGAGAAAAGCAGATTGAGTGCTTTTTACATCGTTTTGAAATTTCCTAAGAATCGGTACAGTCGCCTGCACAGGCATCTGCTTAAAATTAAACTCCGACCAGCTATTGACGCTCTTTTTAGCCTTCCAAGTCTCATCATCTACGATTGATGGTATCTCCTTTGAAAAGGTCGCTCGATCTCCCTCGTCTGCAAGTTCAATCATACGCTGCCTATATTCAGACAACTTAGATTTGAGTTCTTCTCCCTTACCATTGTAGACCAAACTCCTGGTAGTCACATCTTTATTTTTCTCACCCTTCATTTTTCTTACTCCACCACTAGTTATGATGTAATCACCTTCACCGACCGAGCCATCAGCATCGCCCGCTGCGTCAATCAATTCATCAATCATAGTTTGAATTTCCCCATTCATCTCACTTGCCAGATCTTTTGAAGGTGAGATAAGATCGGCATATTTGGCAAGAGAGGCTTTTTTCTTGGCGCCAGTTTTAATGATCTCCGGTAGAGGTGCATTAGATTCGTCGATTGCTTTATTGGATTTCACCAGACCCTTATCTACGATCTTAAATGCGTTAAAGATTTCTGCAGATACATTAAGTGCCAGGAGTGCTGTCAATACCAGGTACATGATATTAATCATCAACTGCCGGGGCTCCTTAGGAATAGACATATAATTTAAGTTTTTCTATTAGTTAAATGATATCTGCTACTTAACTTGGAATGCATTAAGAACATTGCCATAGACGCCGTTAAGCGAAGTCAAGTTTCTATTCAGAGACGCCATTTGCTCTTTGTACATTCTCGTATCATCTACCGTCGCTTCGAGATCAGCCATAGCCATATTTAGCTTAGAGTAGAAATTATTCATGGTCTTTATCTGCTCTGAAGTTTGTGAGAAGTCTACTTCTTGCAGAGACTTTAGGGATCCTAAACTATTAGACATCGATCTTAACTCATCCAGCATTCCACCTAATTGTCCTTCTACGATTTCTCCATTAAGAGGTTTGACGCTTACAGCCTGCACCGCATTAGCTGGCCCAGCTGATAAAGGATTTATTTGAGCTCCATATTTATCTATACCCGGATACAGCTTCTCCCAATAATAATCTTTGTCGGGCCCTATTAGACCCAGCATTAGGAATATTAAAGCCTCCGTGATCAGGCCGATGGTCAAGAAATCAATCTTGACGCCAGCTACGACAGGCATCTCCCATGATTGCAATTTGTAAAGTGCTCCCAGCATAACTAGTGCTGCTCCGACACCAATGATTAAGTTCTTTAAGTATTTAAATCCTTTTGATTTTAGAAAACTCATTGAGTATTATTTATAGACTTTTAAAGTAATGATTGAGAAACGTGCTCCATATCAATTCTATTATTCACAATAAAATTTTACTTGGAAACATGCGAAGATTGTATCATGAATTTAAGCGTGGAGAATTGGGCATCTTAAGCCTGACGTCATGCTGGGTCCGAATCACAGCAGCAACTACTTAAGGTCATTGATGGACCTGCCTAAGAATGTCAGCGCACATCTAAATCCTACGTAAGACTTAGCGGTGTCCTGATACTCCCAATGTCTAGTACCTGTCTGGAGAAAGTATGAAATGTCTTTCCATGAACCGCCTCTGATTACCTTGCGCTTTAGTGCTTTTGGGTCATCTTCTTTAGCATCGTATTTCAGGTCAGGATTCAAGTCATGCATGTGATTATACGCCTGAGGATAGTATGCAGTCTCTGTCCATTCTGCTACATTACCAGACATATTGTAAAGTCCATAATCGTTAGGGAAGTAAGCATCCACAGGCACTGTGAGCATCCCACCATCTTCTGGATAGTTACCTCTACCTGGCTTAAAGTTAGCCAGTAGGCAACCTTTTGCATTTCTAACATAATAGCTACCCCACGGATAAGCTGATAACTCATGTCCACCTCTGGCAGCATATTCCCACTCCGTCTCTGTCGGCAGTCTGAATACCTCAGTATTAGCTTCTTTGCTGCTTCTAGCAGAGTTCCATAATCTTGTCCTCCAATCGCAGAATGCTTTAGCCTGCTTCCACTCTATGCCGACTACGGGGTAGTCATCGAAGGCCGGGTGCCAAAAGTAATTTCTAGCATATGGCTCATTATATGAGTAAGAAAAGTCTCTGATCCAAACTAAGGTATCTGGATATATTTTTACTTCTTCACGATTAATCAAATCAGATCGCACACCATCAAAATTTCTGCTGGATGCTTTTTTCCAATCGATCCACTCCCAAGCATAGTTCAGTTTCTCTACATCCAATTCTCTTTTGCCAGACAGTGCATTATCGCCTTGATAGTACATTTCGTCTAAAGTCTCGTCTTCCCAGTCAATATCGTAATCCCAGTCAATGAATTCATTACCAAAATCATCTTCTAACAGGTCACCCATAATGGTGTGTGCTATGGAATCTCTTACATAATAAACAAACTCTCTATATTCATTATTAGTAATTTCAGTCTCGTCCATGTAGAAGCCCATGATAGATATAGACTTAGGTCGCTGAGTATAAGTACTGAACACATCTTGATCGCTCTGACCTATATGAGTTGTCCCTGATGGGACGTAGACCATACCGTACGGATTGATCCCTTTCCAGCTCGGTCTATTCTGAACTCCAGATAGTTGACCAGAATTATTTTTACCGCAGGATGAAAGCCCGATAAGGAGACTTACTGCTAACAAGAAAAAAAGTACTTGCTTCATGTTCAATGGCGAATTTATCTGCTGAGGTTGCAATTCCTAAAAAAATGCAAATTTAGATTATTAATGAATACTTTAATATTAAGCGATAATTTTCTGGCTTGATTTTTATCGATTTGTCTGCGAAGACCCTTATCAAACGGCTGAATCACGCCAATATTTTATAAAAAAAGAAAAAATTAGACCAACTAAAATAACTGTCGTCTCTGCCTACAAAAATCTCGGATTATATTTGACCTTTGGTGGTAGTCCTACCCCTATCAATTTTTGAAGATTAAAATTTAAAACAAACTCATGGGTTCCTTCACTAAATGTGCGTAATCCATTGATACCCAGATCATAACTGTAGGTCAATGTATATTTTCGATTGAACCTCAGACCTGCATATAGGACTACTGCATCCACACTATTAACATTATAGCCCCTAAAGCCTAACCCCGCTACATATTGACTACGATATTTGAAGATTGCAGCAATTTCGGCCTGCGTCTGTACTAAGTCTGATTTGACAAATAGAGAAGGCAAAATATCTATATCGTTGTTCAGGGGCAAGTTGGCCTCCGCAAACCAATTAATCAGTGATTTCTTATTTAAATCGAGAGAACCAGCAGAGTTTACCCCTTCTGGTAAATCAGAGATGGAGATGCCTGTCTCGAAATAATCGTGGATAAAATAAGCGGCTATGCTCCAAGTTGGTGCAATGCCTGCTGTACTGCGCGCTGGGAGAATAGGATCATTGTGCTGGATGACATTACTTTCATATACTCCATCTGGCGTTCGCAGTAGTGACCCATTGATTCTACTCTGCACAAGACCTATGCGTATACCTGCTGAAAAGAGACCGACAGGCGCATCGTAAACAAAATTATACGAGACGCGAGCGGATGAATAGGATAGTGCCCCTGCTTGATCATTCTCTAAGCTGAAACCTATGCCACCGCTCCAAATATAGAAAGGAAGATGTGCATTAATGCTCTGAGTCGACGGTGCTCCATCAAAAGTGGCCCACTGAGTTCTACTCGCTCCAGTGATACTAAGTGATCTATCAAATCCGGCGTAAGCATGGTTAAATTGATATTTATTAAACATATACTGACTGTACTGCGGTGTTCTCTGTGAGCTCGCATGGTGAACACTCCAAAGCATTACACCGAGTAGTATCAGAATTTTATACATTGGCAAATTTTACTTGCATCAATATCGTAAAAAATTAACAATGGTCCTGGCATAGACGACCAGATCCTTACAGAATGTCAGATGGGGTCTTCTATCGTAATCACCATACCGTCGCAAGCTGGTATAACATGTAAGGGCAGCTCTTGTTCCCAATCCAGTGTTTTTCCCATATGATGGCTGATGTGAGTGAGGTAGGTAGTCTCGGCGCACAACTCTTCTGCCATCTTGATGGCCTGCTCTTGGGTGAAATGAGAATGATGAGCCTCTCTCCTGAGCGCATTAAGTACTAATACTTTAGAGTTTTTGATCAGATCTTTGGATGCATCATCAATGTGACTCGCATCAGTGATGTAGCTAAAATCTCCAATTCTAAAGCCTACGATTGGTAGATTACCGTGCATCACTCGGACAGGCATGATATCTATAGAGTGACATGAGAACTGCTGATTACCAGTGATAGTATGGGTCGTAACTTTTGGGACGCCAGGATACTTATCGTAACCAAAAACGTAGCTGAACCGTTGATTCAGTGCTGTGATGACTCTCGCCTCGGTATAAAGAGGTATATCTGATCGCTGCAAAAAATTGAAGGCTCTGATGTCGTCTAAGCCAATGACATGATCATTATGCTCATGAGTAATAAAAATAGCATCCAATCTCTTAACTTGATATCGGAGCATCTGCTGCCTGAAGTCCGGACCAATATCAATCACAATGCTGAGTCCATTGATATCCACATGAATAGCTGATCTTAGTCTGTCATCTCGAGCATCACTGGATGAACATGCTTCACAGTCGCAACCGATCACTGGTACGCCCTGGGACGTGCCTGTACCTAAAAACGTAATCTTCAAGTGTATGGTTTTACAACTGAAATCCTCAGCACTATAAAGCTACAACTTATACCACAGACATAAGTTCAGATGCATCGTGTAAATCTATGGCATCGCTAGAATCAGAAAAGCCAAGCATCTTTATGATCTGGGTGATCGTTTCGACCCTTGCTTTTGGTTTAAAAAATTTATTGATAATAATAATTTTCTTATCATTTACTATACAATGACCAGAGATAAAACTGCCTCGCTCATACCTGATCGAAAAGCCATTATCTTTGACAACTGATTCAAGTCGCGATAATTCGGTTTTTATAGATGACATGGGGATATCTTGTCGTTTTAGGAATGTCAGCAAATATATTATAAAATATCAAATATGAAACATGAAACATCACTATCATATATTTGAGATACGCGATTGATCGGTAGAAGCTTTATACGTTATATACGAATAATCTTATAGTCCATAGCCTATGAATTATATCACGTGTCAATTATATAATAATTAAAACGGATATAAATCATCATATATTAGCTGATTATCAATGTGTTGGAAAATATTGTATATGAGATTCTTGAATACGATTTCCTCAAAATGTAAATTGTCAGTAGGCATATGCGTGCTGATATCCATGATCCACTATACGGCATTGGGACAGTCCTCAGGCTTCCAAGCTGCACTGGTAGGCGGTATTAATGCTGCACAAATTGATGGAGATGATTTTGCAGGTTTTAATAAGCTTGGCCTTTCAGCCGGAGCTAAGGTGGGCTACTACATCAAGCCTTCCATCAGTCTTTCTACGGAACTTCTCTTTAATCAAAGTGGCAGCCGATCATCACTCAGCATAGGCTCTCCGACAGAGCTTATAACAATTCATCTCAATTACTTAGAGCTGCCCGTACTGGTCAGCCTGCACGATTGGCTGATCGATGATAAATACCATAAAGTAAGAGCTGAGGCAGGTCTCTCTTTAGCTTATCTTTTCGATGTCACGACTACCAATTCTTTCTTCATGAATGAATCAGATGACTTTATAAAACAGAGCGTCAACTTCGTAGCTGGTATTGGCTATCACTTTACTGAACATATCGCTATATCTGCCAGGTATACGAGGTCATTCAATACACTATACGAGAATCCACGGACACTGATACGTGGACTGTTGGGATATTTTTTTACTTTTCGATTTGAATACCACATATGAGATATTTATATACGTTAATGATTTTTACTTTAGCCTTCGCCTGTAAGCAGGATAACCATACAGATCTGCCACAGGCACCACGGACGATTAATTCTACCGAGACTAAAGCTGCTCCAGCTAGTGAACTGCCACCTATCACCCAAGAGCAAATCATTGAGCTATATGAAGAAGCTGACTATATTGATTACATATTTTTTGATTGGAGCTTCAGCATGAACCAGGCTGATTCTAATGCGGTGAAAGCTGCTGTAACATTTATTAGTGATCAACCCGTAATGGGTTTCTCACCCTCATGCAAGCCAATCGGTAGAATTATATTCAATAGCAAAGGCGAGACCTTACAGGAAGCTGACCTCTACTTTTCAGAAGGGTGCTATTTTTACTCCTTTGTCAATGAAGATAATCGTCCAGCTCAGAGAAATCAGATGACAGAGCAAGGCCAAGGATTCTACCAAGATATGTTTGCTAAGGCTCACCAGCCTGCAGCCGAATGAAGACCTTAGCTTGTATTGACTTAGGAACAAATACCTTTCACCTACTCATCGTGGAGACCACTGATCAGGGCTTTCGTGAAATTTACAGAAAGCGCATCTATGTCATACTTGCTGAAAATGGAATTCAGACTATAGGACCAGCTCCTTACCGACGTGCTTTGGCAGCTATTGATACTTTCTCAGGGGCTATAGCAAAGCATAACCCATCTCAGCTAAAAATCATCGGAACAGAAGCCATGAGAACAGCCAGTAATGGGCAGCAGCTGATTACTCATATCCAAGATGAGCTTTCTGTCACCCCTGAAATAATATCTGGACGCAGAGAAGCTGAGCTCATCATGAAGGGCACGTCTTTAATCGTTGATCTTAATATAGGCAACAACCTCATCATGGATATCGGAGGCGGAAGTGTAGAGTTCATCCTTGTTAACGAGGGCAAGGTACAATTCATGCAGAGCTATAAAATAGGAGTATCTGTACTCTTCAATAAATATCATCATCAAGATCCAATAAGCACCAAAGAATTAGAAACATTAGAAGCTTATCTTGAAGAGGTGCTGACACCGGTCAGCTCACAATTAAAAGAGTTAGATAGCTTTAACTTAATAGGGGCGAGTGGTTCATATGAGGTCCTTCAGTCAGTCATCGAGAAAGAAATAAAGTCAGACTCGTGTTCTGAATTCTCCATCAGTACCTTCTTAGTACTTTACAAACGGCTTATCAAAAGCTCTGTAAATGAGAGGCTACAAATTGAAGGAATGCCAGCAAACAGAGTTGAGCTAATTGTTGTGGCATTTGCTCTTATAAAGCATATTGTAGACCATGATCAATGTCAAAAGATCATTGTCTCTCCTTATGCTTTAAAAGAAGGTGTGTTATCCGAACTAATATAGTTTTAGACTACCCTAAAATTATAATTTGATTTTGCTAATAGATTGCCTACATTTGATAGGTATGGCAGAACTATTAGATATATTCTCAGCAGAGTGGGCCATCCGTGCGCTGATTGCTTCTTCTCTGGTAGGTATCATGTGTGGAATCATCGGCGCATTTATCGTTCTTCGTAACATGTCACTGATCGGAGATGCGCTATCGCATGCGATCCTTCCAGGCATCGTAGTGGCTTTCCTGTTAGTCGGATACAGCACTATCGGATTCTTTGTAGGGTCAGTCGTCGCAGGTCTTATCGCCGCTGTAGGCATCACCTGGATTCAACATAATGTCAAGACAAAAAATGACGCTGCCATCGGAATCGTATTCACTTCCATGTTTTCGCTCGGGGTCATCGGCATATCATACATCAGCAACAGGCCTGGTGGAGGCGTACATCTCGATCTGGGGGATTTTCTTTTCGGGACGGTTTTAGGCATTTCTAACGAGGATATTTACCTCACTGCGATTACCACTGTTTTCACACTTGTCAGTGTCATAATATTCTACCGGCACCTCTTCGTTACGACATTTCAGCCTGTGATCGCTGAGACCATGGGCATATCTGTGAATGCTATTCACTACTTTCTAATGTTGCTCTTATCATTCGCCGTCGTATCCTCTTTAAGGACTGTCGGAGTGATCTTAGTAGTCGCCATGTTGATTACGCCTGCCTCTACGGCTATGCTACTTACTAATAAGCTAAAGTATGTGGTCATACTCTCAGGCCTTTTCGGACTACTCTCAGCGGTATTAGGTCTTTTATCAGCTATCTTACTCAATACCACCCCAGGACCTGCGATGTGTATCGTAGCGACTTTACTCTACTTCACGGCTGCTATACTTTCACCAGAGAAGGGTCTATTATTCAAGTATTTTAATCAGCTGAACCAAAAGAAAAAAATTGAACAGGAGGATATTATTAAGTTGATCACCAAGAAAAAAGAGATCCCTACTGTCACTATTAAGCAAATACAAGATAAATTAGGCTATAGCCTATCTCGTATTAAATCTCATATCTCTACAATGATCAGTGATGGGATGCTGCAAGAAAGTAATGGAGCTTATGTACTCACCGTGAAGGGCATACAGAAAGCTCAGGCACTAGTGAGAGCCCACCGCTTGTGGGAGACCTACTTAGTCAATAAAACAGGCCTTGACGAAGGGCAAATCCACCCCGATGCAGAAAGACTAGAGCATCTCCTGACTGATGAAATGATTGATGAGGTTGATAAAGCATTAGGATACCCAGAGAATGACCCTCACGGCTCTCCGATCCCAAAAAAATCCGCCTCTCCTGATTATCCACTACTCAAACTCAAGCCAAGATCAAAAGCTAAAATCGCGAAGGAACAAATTTCAGAATCAATTGAAAGTGAACTTTGGGAGCTCGGTCTGATGGCCAATACTCCATTTCAAATTGAGAACATAAGCGCTAACTCTGTATTAATAAAAGTAGGACAAGAGACTATCCCAATTCCAGCCTTATTAGCTAAGCAGATTAACGTGGATAATCGCTCATAGCTGTGCGCCATTTTTAGATTCGACCATTAAAGGCGTACCTTAGTCGGCTGTAGCAAGAGAGTGATAGACATTATTAAATTAATTTGTCAATATTCATGATCAACATTGCAAATTAGAAGTCCTTGCCAGAACTGCGATATGAATGTGAATCATGTTATAAGAAATTTGCCTATCGAATCGCTGCTTAGGTCTGTAAATAATTAGATAAATTTAATCGCTTAATTAGCGCGGTTTCATCCTAATAATTACCTTATGAAAGACAAGCTATTTTGGATCGCCCTGGCCATCGCAGGTGTTATCTTATTCAATAAATTTAATGGTCAGAGGGCTAGTGAATATGAAGTAGAAGAGGCGCAAGATCACCCAGCACAAGACCCTGGTGAAAATCGGCAAACTACATCAACCACTGGACGCGAGAAGACCATTAGCACTGGAACTTATGGGGACCTCAAGCTGCCACGTAAAAATGGATCAAGCACATCTAAAGCTAACGATAGACAGAGAAAGATCAATGCAGATTTAACTCGAGATAGGCGCAACACTGAAAAACAAATTGATGCTGGAGATTACGGAACCCTGACCTTGCCATCAAAAAATAGCAGTACCAATAGGACTTTGACAGGAGTCGAAGATAATTCTAATAGCTATCAAGAGTCTGATTCTCGGGGCGGAGCTACGAGTCGACCGCAAAGTACATCAGCTGGGGAAAGCTCAAGTTCTTCATCTTCTACATTGATTAAATTAGATCGAGAGACTAAAGCAGGTTCAGCGTCTATTAAGGATAGAGCTAATGAAAGTCGACTCGTCCTAAAGGATGAATTATTACAGCTAAATGACTGCAGAAAATTCAATATTTACATTGATACAGATGGATACTGCAATGCTAACAGCGTCAGCGGCTGCTCTATATACGTGAAAGCTGGAGGAGAATTAATCTTGTCAAGCGGGTCTATAAATAATAGTGTGATCTATGAAGACGGTGCCATCGTCAGGACCACTTCGGAAAGCCGTGGAAACAACAGTTTTTATGCATACGCTTCAGTCCAATTCGAATAAACAATTTAATCAATAACCATAACAATTTTGCCTTGATTCAGGTTATGGTCCATTCTGGTATGGGCGTGGTGGACGTCGTGCCATGATACGGTAGAGTCTATCACAGGTTTCATCGCACCCTGAGCTAAATCATCCCAAAATTGATCTTTAAAATCGCGCACCAAATGAGCTTTGTAACTCAGAGGTCTAGCTCGTAAAGTAGAGCCCATGATCTTTAGCCGCTTCCAAATTATCTGTGCAACATTAACTTCAGATGCCTCCATTCCGCCAAGCGCAGCCAACATAACCATCCTACCATCTATTCCTAAGACATCCAAGTTATCAGAAAAATAAGAGCCCGCTATGAAATCCAGCACTGCATCTACACCTTGCTGTTCACTTGCTTTGATCACCGCCAGCTTATATGACTCGCTCTTATAGTCTATCACGAGATCTGCACCTAATGTAGCACACACTTCATGCTTTCCAGCTGATGCAGTGACAAAGATCTTAGCTCCAAGTCGACGAGCCATCTGAATAGCTGCAGTACCGACACCACTTGCACCTGCATGAATGAGTATGGTCTCATCTTTTTGCAATTCTAATAGATACACCAAAGATTGGTACGCTGTCAAAAATACTTCAGGGATCGCTGCTGCTAGCTTCATATCCATGCTATCAGGTATAGGCAGCAAAAGATCCTCGTGTATACTGACGTACTCCGCATAGCCACCTCCTGCCAATAGTCCACACACCCGAGCACCAAGCTCATATGTACTCGCATCCGCAGACGCAGCTACAATCTTACCTGACATTTCTAAGCCTACAATCTTAGATGCTCCTTCTGGCGGAGCGTACTTACCCCTACGCTGTAAAGTATCTGCTCTGTTGAGCGCAGTGGCATGTACCTTAACTAAGACTTCTCCACTTGACAACTCAGGAACAGCATGTTGTCCTATATAAAATTGTTCCGGCCCACCGAAATCCCTCAATAAAATCGCGCGCATTTTCTCCATAGGTCTAAGATATGACAAAGCAGTGTGGGATTTTGCAGGATAGCCTTTATCTTAGCTACTATGAGATTACTTGTAGAAGCCTGTAGTAAGAGTGTTATATTATTATTGACGATAGCAACTCTGATGTGTTCATGCCAGCAAAACCTGACGACCCTGAAAGCTAAGTCTAAAAGGTACGATATGAAAATGATCTTCGAAGTGCTGGATGTAGATCAACATAAAAGTCAAGTAAGCTGGTCACTAATCAATCAGGGTAACCTATCCCTTCCAGCATCAGGATGGGCTGTATATTTTAATCAACTTGCTAATAACGTAGATTCTGCCTCAGTACCATCAATGATCGCATTCGAACAGATGGCTGGCGACTTTCATCGCCTGAGTCCGACGGAATCTTTTAGTGCCATAGCGCCAAATGATACCATCACCTTTACCTATCAGATCAATACGCCTATGCTAAGAACAAGCTTTTTACCTGCGGGAGTTTACATAGCCTACGATGATGATCAGAGCTATGATATGATTGAAGCTGAGCATATGCCGCTCAATAGGACTCTCTACTCTGAATATAATCCTCCGACTGCAGCCAGCCGATTTCGGGAAAATATGGCCATCACTTTACTACCTGAAGTTAACTTGACAACAGTCATTCCACGACCTAATTCATTTATGAGCAATGGGCAGGTACTGACTTATAATGAGTCTGTCAATATAGTCGTTGATGAGTCTTTTCAGACTGAGGCAGAAATCTTATCAGCTTATCTACAGGAAATGTTTACGGGTCCAATCAATATCATCAACAGCACAAATGCGGACACCGACGGTAGAATCCTCCTGGTGAAATTGCCCGATGAAGCCTTGGCAAAAGAAGCCTACACATTACAAGTTAAAGATGACGGCATAACGCTCCAAGCCAGCCATGCAGCTGGCATGTTCTATGCGCTCCAAAGCCTACGCCAGTTAATTGATATACAGGACTATGCTGAGCTAGACGATAGGCTGACCGTTACCAATGTACGCATTGACGATGCCCCACGATTTGCTTATAGGGGATTACACTTGGATGTGGCGCGAAATTTCCATAGCAAAGAAACCGTCTTGAAAATATTGGATCTCATGGCTATGTATAAGCTCAATGTATTCCACTTTCACCTGACTGATGATGAAGGCTGGAGAATCGAAATAGATGGTCTACCAGAACTCACCACTATAGCCAGTCGGCGAGGTCATACCACAGATGAAAACGACCATATCTATCCTGCATATGGCTCTGGGCCAGATCCTGATGAATCTTACGGCAGTGGATATTACAGCAGAGCAGACTTCATCGAGATACTGCAATATGCCCATGAGAGACACATCGAAGTCATACCAGAAATAGATCTACCTGGGCACATGAGGGCCGCGATTATAGCCATGACAAATCGCTATCACAAATACATGGATCAGGGTAATGAAGCAGCGGCGATGGAATATCTGTTAGAAGACTTTGATGATAAATCCGAGTACTTATCAGCACAGCAGTATGATGATAATGCTATGTGCGTCTGCCGCGAATCTGCCTTTACATTTATCACACGGATAGTAGATGATCTCGCCGCCATGTATAAAGAGGCCGACGCCCCATTCACCACCTTTCATAGCGGAGGTGATGAGGTGGCCTACGGAGCTTGGCATAAATCACCTGTATGTCAAGAATTTATCAAAAATAATCCTGATCTAAATTCGCCAGATGATCTACATGCCTATGTGCTAAAAAGATTCAAAAAGATATTAGCCAAGCACGATCTCATCTCAGCAGGATGGGAAGAGATACTCCTCAAGCACGGAAAAGAAGGCCACCAAGGAACGGATATTAATGAAGATCTGATAGGCGAAAACGTAAGAGCCTATGTATGGAATGCGGTGTGGGGATGGGGTCGAGAAGATATGGCATATAAACTAGCTAATAACGGCTTCCCTGTTGTGCTGTGTAATTCGGCTCAACTCTATCTTGATATGGCTTATAACACAGACCCCGAAGAAATAGGTCTGAGCTGGTCTGGATTTTCAGATACTAAGAGTGCTTATGATGTTGTCCCTTATGACCTATACAAGACTGCCAAAGTGGAGGACTACGACAGCTTCATTAAGGGAAAGGTCGCACTTACAGCCGAAGGCAGAAATAACATACTCGGAGTACAAGGTCAGATCTGGAGCGAAACGCTGAGAGATGAAGAATCTCTCTTCTACATGATGTTCCCTAAATTTATTTCACTCGCAGAACGTGCTTGGTCTGAAGAGGAGCCATGGGAGTCTTCATCCAGAGAAGATATTTTTACAAGCCAAGCGCGCAGCTGGAATGAATTGCTCAATACTATCGGACAGAAAGACCTGCCCCGCTTAGATAGAATTCATGGGGGCATCCCATACAGAATTCCGCTGCCAGGTGCGGTGGTCGACAATGGCATCTTGAAAGCAAATGTAAAATTCCCAGGATTGGACATCAGGTATACGACGGACGGTTCAGAGCCTACGGTCAGCTCTCAGCTGTACGAAGGCCCAGTGCAGATCAGTGGAAAGGAAGTCAAACTCAAGACTTTCAATAGCACTGGAAGATCTAGCCGGACCAGCACTGTACTCAGAGGGTAATTACTATGTTGGTGCAGAAATACCTAATTTATCTCTTTAGTCATCAATGTCAACATTAAGTAGTATGACATCTACGTCATAAAATCAAGTAGAAGAAAATGTGTTTACCACACCTGTTTACGATATTCATGGTATCATTAGATAAATTCTTGAAAACCAATAGCAATTAGATCATCGAATCAGCTGAGTACTAATGCTTAGTCAGTGGCTGATGGTCATTACATGATAAAAAAAATATAAATGAAAAAGCTGCTTCTCATCGTCTTATTAATTATTATCTACTGTCAACTATCTCAGGCTCAGGCTGACATCATCCAAGAGATGCATGACATTGCTGAGGTCGAGCAGAAGATCATGATGCCTATGCGTGATGGCATCAGACTCGCCACCGATATCTATCGACCTAAAAGTGGAGGCCCCTTCCCTATCATCTTCTCCCGGACGCCATATAATTTTAATTCATTTGGAGATGGAGAGCCACGCACCAGGACCATGCAGCGTGCTCTTGAGGCGGTAAAAAGAGGGTACGCCTATGTCGTGCAAAATGAAAGGGGTAGATACTTTTCAGAGGGAGAGTGGGACATTTTAGGTACCCCTCTGACTGACGGATATGATGCTTTCACCTGGATGAAAAATCAATCATGGAGCAATGGAAAAATCGGAACGCTGGGCTGCTCCTCCACTGCCGAATGGCAAATGGCTGTCGCAGCCCTAGACCATCCTTCACACGCTGCTATGGTTCCACAGGCCTTTGGCGCTGGTGTCGGCAGAGTCGGAGAATTTCAAGAACAAGGCAACTGGTATAGAGGTGGTGTGGAACAGATGCTCTTTATCGCATGGTTATACAGCGTGCAGCACGACGAAATGAGACCTCGACTTCCAGAGGGCATCTCGACAGAAGACCTACTCAGACTTCAGGAATTTTACGATATGTCGCCTGAATATCAGAGCGTAGAATGGGCTGAGGGACTGAAAACGCTACCTATTGATCAGATCATCAAAGATGCCAAAGGCCCAGTAGGCATATTTGATAAAATGATCAAGCGAAAGCCCAATCATCCAGACTGGTTCAAGGGTGGACTGTACCATGATGATATGGAAATCGGTGTGCCGAGCTTCTGGTTCACCTCCTGGTATGATGTATCCATCAGTCCAAATCTCGCCTTGTATAATCATGTCAGAAATCATGCTGCTGACCCTCAAATAGCAGATAATCAATACCTGGTCATAGCACCTGTCCTACACTGTCGATATACCAGAGCTACAGAGAATACCATAGTAGGCGAACGTAATGTAGGTGATGCCAGACTCGACTATGATGGACTCATCTACGGCTGGTTCGACCATTGGCTGAAGGGTGAGGATAACGATATTTTAGCTGAGACGCCGAAAGTACAGTATTACACTATGGGGTCCAATGAGTGGCAGTCATCAGATACATGGCCACCAGCTGGTATAGAAGTAGAGACATTCTATCTGTCCAGCAATGGAGCCGCTAACAGCCTATACGGTGACGGCAGGCTGAGTGCAGCAGCTCCAGCGAGCGACGAGCCTGATGGTTTTCATTATGATCCTCATAATCCAGTACCCTCCTACGGCGGTAATGTCTGCTGCACTGGTAATGCAGTACAGGGTGGTGCATTTGATCAGAGAGGCATGGAGACTCGTCATGACATTCTGGTATATACCTCAGAGCCCCTCGAAGAAGGCATAGAGGTCAGCGGATTCATAGAAAGTACGCTCTACGTATCGTCCGATGCTAAAGACACTGACTTCACTCTCAAGCTAATAGACGTCTATCCCGACGGCACGGCGTATAATTTGGATGAGACCATACAGCGTGCTCGGTACAGAGAGGGTTATGACAAGGAGGTGATGATGGAGGACGGAGAAGTCTACGAGCTCAAACTCTCTGCACTATCTACTAGCAATTTTTTCAAAAAAGGGCACAGCATCAGAATCGAAATCTCAAGTAGCAACTTTCCCCGTTTTGCCAGAAATTTAAATACCGGTGGCGATAACTATAATGAAGCTGCAGGTGTGGTAGCATTCAACCAGATCCATCACTCTACCACATATCCATCGCACATCAAACTACCTATCAAAGAATGAAAATAAAGAACCAGATCATCCTTACTATCTCAGTGAATCTATGCCACTCAGCTGTCACGCGTGAGTAGTGTTTCCTATGTCTAATTGTGAGTGAAATAATACTTCACTTACCTTAGATGCTATAGCGAAATAATAAGCAGCTTGTTGGGCTAAGCTTTTGGATATACGACCAAAGAGATAGGCATATTCAGAAGTAAATATAGTTACGTCGTAAGTGTAATATCTTGGTAGCCCAGAACATAGTACTTGGTAAAGTATTAGAGAAAGGCTTCGGGTGGTGAGATTTTTGATAAAAATCATGCCAACCAATCTTTATGGTGACCTCGTTTTTATCAGAATTGAGTGTCACAGAGTAACCGTTCATATATATTATCACAACAGCATAATTAGGGGTATTCAGAAGTAAAGCATAAACACATTTTCTATAGATGCAAAGCTAACTTGCACTCGCCGTGCGGGCCTT
>ENA-ORXM01002909-ORXM01002909.1-marine-metagenome-genome-assembly--contig:-NODE-2909-length-18443-cov-3.710280_pt1 | contig 18443 bp, 11 predicted proteins | sample MGYA00237867_ERZ511480 | MGnify/ENA primary metagenome ERZ511480 (study PRJEB26309, sample SAMN06266103) | marine metagenome | isolation source: Algal blade | place: United Kingdom:Sidmouth, United...
GAAGAGGCATTGAAACCATCTTAGAATTGAGAGAAATTGGTGAAGAACAGCTAGAAGAATGGATGGGCAAGCACGGCAAAAGTTTGTGGAACAGGGCAAATGGGGTTGGGTCAACTAAAATTGATACAGGCCGCCAGCGTAAATCTATCTCAAAAGAACATACCTTTCATGATTATGTGGGTGATAAGGAATATTTGCGGGCAGTGCTTCACGAAATGGCTGAGCAGCTTTCTCACCGATTGCGTGTAGAAGAAAAAAGAGCCACAAATTTTGCAATCAAGCTGCGTACCCCAGATTTTAAAACTACCACGAAGCAAATGACCATTGCGGCTACAAATTATGAAGATGATTTGATACCAGAACTCAATCGTTTTTGTGACTCGGTATATAAAGGACAACCATTACGATTAATTGGGTTACGATTGGCTGGATTGAGTGATGAAGCCTATCAAACTAGTTTATTTGATGACGTAGAGAAAAAAGAAAAAATGTACAAGAGTATTGATGAATTGAAAATCAAGTTTGGTAAGGGAACCTTGAACCGGGGCAGTAGTTTGAAGTGATCGCAGATCGTGGGGTAAGAAATGAAATGGTCTCAAAACTCATCATGATAGTAATGATTTTGGCAAGGCCTCGTAGTTCAACTGGATACCTGACTGCCGGCAGGGAATATTCATTCCACAAGCTGACAAATGCAAAGTATATTTACATTGAATTTAGAAGTTTTTCCTATTGAAAATGGCCTCGTAGTTCAACTGGATACCTGCCTGCCGGCAGGCAGGGAATATTCATTCCACAAGCTGACAAATGCTAAGTATATTTACATTGAATTTAGAAGTTTTTCCTATTGAAAATGGCCTCGTAGTTCAACTGGATAGAATATCAGATTTCGGCTCTGAGGGTTAGGGGTTCGAATCCCTTCGAGGTCACTTTTTCTTGGCAATACTATCATGATCAAAAACTATAGAGAAGTTTGTTGTTGGTTCAACACAGTCTCCATTGTTTAACTAGTTGAACCAGAGAAATATTAAAACTTCTACCTATCTTTAACACCAATAATGGAATTAGAACAAGTAGTAATTGCCTTTCAGAAAAAAGACAAAGCCGCTTTTGAGCAACTTTATTCAATGTATAAACAAAGCCTTTTCGGCGTTATCTATGGTATCGTGAAAGATGATGCCCTAGCCGAAGAAGTGTTGAACGATGTATTTGTTAAAGCTTGGAAGAAATCGCACCAGTACACAGCCAAAAAAGGGAGAATTTTCACTTGGTTGCTTAATATATCCCGCAATGCTGCCATAGACAAAGTTCGATCTAAATCTTATAGAAACTCAAAAAAAAACCTTGACAGTTCTATTTTCGTAAACATTATTGAAACGCATGACAAGACGGCACAACACATTGATATTCAATATGTAAAGTCTGTCTTACAGACCCTGAAAGAAAAATGCATCTCTGTTTTAGAGTTGATTTACTTTAAAGGGTATACGCAAAGAGAAGTATCTGAAGAATTGGAAATTCCGCTTGGTACGGTGAAGACTAGAAATAGAAACTGTGTGAAGGAATTACGTGAAATGTTGGTAGGAGCATGACAGCTGAAGAATTGAACATATCGGGATTATTAGAACTCTACGTAGCTGGTGTACTCAGCGAAAAGGAGAATGTTGAAATTACAGAACTTATTGCAGGTAATGCTGAGTTGCAGGCTGAGGTTGTTGAAATAGAAAACGCAATTCGCAAACTCACTTCTTCTGTTGCACCACATGAGGCAAAATCTTTCAATCAAATACAAAATCAATTGATTGATAGCGAACCAGAGGAAGAACATAGAATTCAACCAACAGAGAAAACGGGAACACCATGGATTTCTTACTTAGGTTGGGCAGCCTCATTTTTACTAGGTGCTGCATTTCTGTATCAGCTCACGCAAACAAATGTGTTGAAAGAGCAAAATGCGCAACTTGAAAGTCAAAATGATCTTCTTGTGCAACAAGTTTCGAGCAAAACTGCAGATTTACAGCAGGTAAATGACTTTATAGAATTCACAAATCAAGATGGTATTATTCAAGTTCCACTTGACGGGCAAGCGAACTTTAATAATACATATGCACGCGTATTCTGGGATCAAACACGTGATCAAGTTTACATTGATGCATCTGGCTTACCCGAACCACCTGAAGGTAAGGAGTATCAAGTGTGGTCACTTGCGCTCAATCCACTTTCGCCTACCAGTATTGGTATGCTGAACAATTTTACCGATGGTAACAAAATTTTCGTTCTTGATAATGCGAACCCTTCACAAGCGTTTGGAATTACTCTTGAGCCTACTGGCGGTAGTGAGTCACCAACTATGGAGCAACTCTATACATTAGGTGTTGTTTAATACCCAGTTTTAATATCAAACATCTGTTCAGTGAATCTGAGGTAGATAGTATACAAAATAAGAGCACAGCTTTTTGCTGTGCTCTTTTGATGAGTGTAAAACCAAGGTGACAGTAAATAAATCAAACCATTTGTCACTCCAACGAGATGTTTCACTCGCCTTCTCTACAAATCATACGGCTAACTACAAGGTTCTACGCTGTCTGAAAGTGAAGTATGCGTTAACAACGTAACTCATCAACTTACATAAAAAAAAGCATTGAACTCAGCCATGCATATTTCCTCCCCGATCAGCACTATTGGCAAGCTCAATGCCCAAACACACTATGTTAATTTCTTTATCGCCTATGCAAAAACATGATGTACAGGTTTTTGTTGTAGTTGATTTCCATTACTTACGAGGAAACTGAAAGGGCGGTTTTACCTTTTTGTAAATTACGTAAAGTATATATTTGGCGAATGAAACAAATTTTATGGTTTATCCTCTTCATATTGTTTGCTGCCTCTAGCTATACACAAGATTCAACAAGCGTATCTTATATGCTAAACTATGATATCGTATCCGAGGGCACTACAAATAAATTCACCTTCACAACGCTTATTCCAAGTGATTTACCGAACATTCAGAAAGTAGAAGAAATTAAATACTCGCCAGAGCCTGACTCAGTAATTTCTAAGAATGATAATATATATGCTTTTTTTACTCTTGAAAACTTAGATGAAAACAAACAAAGTCTAAGGATTGAAGTAGACATGATATCTTATGAAACTGATTTTGAAATTTCAAAGCAACGGTCGTTTGAGTCTGAAAATGTAGATCAAGATAGATACTTAAACGCTGAAAAATGGATTGAAGTAGAAGATAAATCAATCAGGAAATTAGCTTCATCATTAAAGGGTGAGAACGATATATCTACAATTGATAATATATATAAATACTTGAATGAAAATTTAGGTTATGCTGGTTATCTGAGTGATATGAAAGGAGCTGCAAAAGCTCTAGAATCAAAGTCAGGTGATTGTACCGAATTTTCTGACTTGTTCGTGGCCTTGAGTCGCTCCAACAATATTCCTGCTCGTGTTATTTCAGGTATGCTCACCTCGTATACTAATACACCTTTTCACTCTTGGGTAGAAGTGTTTTTGTCAGATTATGGATGGGTAAGAATTGATCCAACCACAGGTAACTCAAATGGGTTTAGTGATTTACAGAATAGATATATTCAACTTTCGAGTATTAGGAATGATCCTAAACTAAATAATTATCATAGATGGTCTTATCGATATTGGGGTGACAAGGTAAAGCTGAAAGAAACCTTCATGGTTTTACCGTAAAATTTACTGTACCACTACGGTAAAGCTCACTTTTTCACTCAGACGAAAAAACCCAAAAGCATCTTGGTCTGGGTTACTCATGTTAGTAACATTGCCTTTAAGTTGCACAGGCGTAGTATCAAAAGGGTCGCCGCCTGAGTAAGCCTGCTCAGTTAGCAAAAACATAAAGTCATAATATGATTCTGAAATACCCATAAACTCAATTGCAATTTCATCGCCAGCTACAACAACTTCTTGGTCATCATCAAAATAATCGCGATAAAAGAAACGCAGTTCATTGCCATTTTGAAAATTATCATCCCAAACAGAAAGAAATGGAGTTGGGTCACCATTAACAGCGTGTGTTAACAAGAAAAAATTATCCATGTTGGCAACATCATCTGCAAAAAAATCAATACTTACCACATCTTCACCTTCAAAGCCGAGAGCAACGTCTTGCACAACACGGTTTACTTCTGGAACAAGAACAAAAGTCTCATAGCCAACAAAGTCTTCTCCATCATAATTGATAGTAAGTTGATACGGAGATCCTAATTCTGCGATAAAGTTGGTGGTTGCATACACACCGTTGCCAGCCAATGTAAACGGTATCACTTCATCGGTATCAAGCTTAGTAATTGATACGTCTGCATTGTTCACAGGTAGAAATGAGCCATCAAAAAAGTCGGTTGATGTTGAAAGCGTAATCGATTGATTAGAGGCATCTTCTCCCTTTTCCCACTCAATGTCTGCTTCAACCACCAAGCGCGGCGAGATGTTGTTTACTTCAACTTCTACCACATCTTCGCATCCTGTAAAGAGCATGATTGAGGTGAGCAAGATTGTAAGGAAACCGTATGGTTTGTTTTTTACAGAAAGTATGTGTTGTGCTGTGCCCTTCATATTAATTGATTGAAAAATTATAAGTAACAGAAGGCACCATCCCAAAAATGGCTAATCGTGTAGCTTCTGTTTCACCAGTTTCAAAGTTTTCTCTAAAAGTGATAGAATTTGCATTTCGCCTATCGTAGGCATTATAAACTCCAAACACCCATTCGCCTTGCCATTTCTTGTTTTGTTTTTGTGGGTTTAAGGTAGCGGCAAGGTCTAATCTATGATATGGTGTGAGCCTATCGCTATTACGTGGAGCAAAGTTAGCAATGGCGATATTTTGATATTCATATTGTGCGTTTGGATAAGTAACCGGTCTGCCAGATTGATAAACAAAGGTTGAGGAAAACGTCCATTTTTTACCAAAATCATACAACCCTGTGATTGATAAATCGTGCGTACGATCAAAGTTGGTGAAATACCACTGCCCATCATTAATACCATTCCCACCTACTTCACCTCCGGGTGTTCTTTGTCTCGATCTGGCCAATGTATAAGAGAGCCAGCCTTGTAAGTCTCCCTTTCTTTTTTGTATCATCATTTCAGCTCCGTAGGCTTCCATCTCTCCAACTAAAATGGCTTGTTCAATATTGTTATTGGCAATAATATCTGCACCGTCAATATAATCTAGCCTATTGTCTGTGGTTTTATAGTAACCTTCTAGTTCTACAGAATATCGTTTATCATTCAGCGCCTTAAATACACCCGCCGCAAATTGATCTGTGAGTTGTGGCTCAAAAAAATTTCCACTCGGCGCCCACACATCTAATGGCGTTGGCGTTGTGGTATTTGAGATCAGATGAATGTACTGCGCCATTCGGTTATAGCTCGCTTTTAGTGCGGTGTTTTCATCTACTTTGTAAGATAGGGCAACCCGAGGCTCAAGATTGTGAAAGTCTTTAATTAAGTCGCTTTTTTCGAAAAACTCTTCCCCTATTGGTGTGGCAGGTGAATACACATTTCGTTGTGAATCAAATACTACAGGTGTAGAAGCGTATTCTGCTATTGGTTGACCGCCAAACCGAAAAAAGTTTGAGTACCGTAAACCATAAGTGGCCGTCAGTTTATCTGATATATCGTGATTAGCTGCGGCATACAATCCACCTTCGAGTGCTAGTTTTTGATCGAGCACACGGGGATTTATCGAAGAAGTTTCGGTTGTTGGTTTAATTTCTCCAGGGTTAAAATCATATCCAATTGCCGACAGCCCAAAATTGAAATCGAGTGCGTTATTCACAAAGTATTGCAAATCATACTTCAAATTCATGTTTGTGATACCAGAATCCCACTCAAATTCTACCGCATCAAATTCGAGGTTATATCTATATCGACTATAAATTAAAGAGAGGTTAGAAAATAAGTCGTTAGAATACACATGGTTCCAACGTAGATTGGCGGTCTCGTTGCCATAAGTATTTGTAAAAAAGTCTGCTAGTTGAAATTTATCGTTTCCAAAATATCCTGAGACAAACAATTCATTTTTATCGTTGATCTCAAAACTTGCCTTCGTATTCAAATCGTAGAAGTTAATTCTATTGGGGTTATCTGCTATCTCAAGAAAAGGATCTAGGTAAGTTGTTCTTCCTGCTATTAAGAACGAGCTATTATCTTTTTGAATCGGCCCTTCTAAAAGTAATCTCGAAGAAATCAATCCTAAACCTCCAGAAATATCAAATTCTTTATCGTTTCCATCTTTTTGGCGAACATCGAGCACACTGCTCACCCGCCCACCATATTTTGCTGGAATGCCGCCCTTATAGAGTTTCACGTCTTTCACTGCATCATTATTAAAGACAGAAAAGAATCCTAACACATGCGCTGAATTATATATAATTGCTTCATCAAGCAACACCAAATTTTGGTCTTCAGAGCCGCCTCTTACATTAAATCCGTTTGATCCTTCTCCATTATTTGTGACCCCGGGCAGCAATTGAATTGATTTTACCAAATCTACTTCACCCAATACTGCAGGTATGGAACGAATGGTTTCTGAATCTAAGGTGTGCGCGCTCATTTCAGCAGTTTCTAGCTTACGTTCGTCTTCATCATAAACAACTTGCACACTTTCAATTGCTAAGCCTTCTGAAATCATTTCAGCAGTGAATTGCATATTATCACTCACGGTAATAGCTTGTTTCAAAGGCTCATACCCTATGTACGAGAAAATAAGTGTGTTCTCTCCGGTTGGAACTTGAAGAGAATAAAATCCGTACTCATTTGTAATTGATCCTGCGCCACTTTCAGGGTGTATCACGGTTGCACCAATTAAAGTTTCTCCGTTTGTCGCATCTTTCACATACCCGCTCAGTTGAACAAGTTGAGCAAAAGAAAATTGCACAACAAAAAGGAATAAAATGGTAAAGCTGTATTTCATGAATTTAGTTCTAATCAGAGTATTAAACGCATAGACCATACAGATGTTACTCATATTAGTTTTAAAACTTATAGCTAAATTTTGTTTTTTATTGAAATAATGTGAGCGAATGGTAACAAACTGTCAATTTGAGAGTCTATTGAGTGAACATAAAAAAATTAAAATGAAAAATTGCGCATTACTATTTGTGCTACTACTATTCACTATTACTACTCAAGCACAGGCACCAAAAATTGGGCAAGTGCAAGGCACAGTGGTCGATGCAGAAAGTGACCAAGCTGTTTCATATGCTACAGTAACCGTAAAATCGGTAGCAGATTCTACAGTTGTAACTGGCGGGCTAACAGCAGAAAATGGCTCTTTCACAGTTTCTGAGATCCCGATGGGCGAGGTATTCGTTGAAGTTTCATTTATTGGGTATGATAGCCAAACTTTCGGTCCATATGAAATTAAACCAGATTCGCCACAACATTCACTCGGTACAGTAACACTTGGTCAAAATGCAGCAGAGCTAGATGCCGTTGTGGTTGAAGGCATTGGTGCAGCTGTACGTTACGAAGTTGATCGTAAAGTGTATGATGCTAGTAAAATTAAAGCAGCAGAAGGCGGTACTGCAAAAGATGTGTTAGAGCAAATTCCATCGATTACAGTAGATAGCCAAGGCGCCATTCAATTGCGTGGCAGCCAAAACGTTCGCGTGTTGGTAAATGGACGACCAAGTAGCTTTAGTTTGCAAACGCTACTTGAGCAAACGCCACAAAAGAGCATTCAAGATATAGAGGTAATCACAAACCCGAGTGCAAAATATGATGCTGAAGGTGAGGCCGGAATTATCAACATTGTATTGAAGCAAAACTCAATTGAAGGCTTTACAGGCGGCTTTAATGCCAATTACGGTACTGAAGATAAATATAATGTTGGTGGCAACCTTGCCCTTAAAACCATTAAGTGGAATTTGACCGGAAACTTGAATTTTAATCGGTTCGATGATGACTTTCTCAGAGATAATCTCAGAATACTAAAATCAAGCCCAGGTGTAGATCAAATTACCGATGAAAATCGTGAATTCTACAGAAATGGAATTTTTGCAAAAGTTGGTGTTGATCACTATTTTGATGACAAAAACACCTTATTTTTAAGTGGATCACTCAATCCCGGCAACGGCGAGAGTAACTCCATTGGTCAAAATACCGACATCATTACTGCGGTTGGAAACCTAAGTGACCCTATTCCATTTGGTCAATATGATTTTTTCAGAAATAATGATAGCGAAAATGATAGAATGGGGTATGAGGTAACGGCAGGTTTTCAGCATGATTTTAATGCAAATCCACGTCATAACTTATTATTCGATTTTTCGTATAATACGGGTAACGAAGAGGTAACTAACTCGTTTACTAATATTTATAATGGGTTAGCTCAAACTGGCGAAACAATCAATCGTACCTTCTTTGATAGTGATTTCACCGATCAAGAAAATAGCACCACCCTACTTTCTGCAGATTATACAAACCCATTCGATGGCAAACGCAAGTTTGAGGCTGGGTACAAATCAACTTTACAAAGCCAAGACCAAGCATTTGATGTGGTTTTTGATGGTAGTTTGGTGAGTGCAGGTTCTGGCGTGTTAGATTTTCAACAAGATGTGCATGCAGGGTATTTTACCTATGAGCAAACTTTTGGTAAGGTTGGTGCAAAAGGTGGACTGCGTGGAGAATATACTGATGTAAGCAGTGTTGTAGAGGGTTCAAGCAATGGAGAATATATTGATGATTACTTCCAACTGTTTCCAACGGCAAATCTGAACTACAACGTCACTGAAAAAACAAATTTAAATTTAGGTTATAGCAGAAGAATTAACCGACCTAACAGTAGACAACTCACTCCTTTTGCAGACAGGTCTGACCCAAATAACGCATTTCAAGGGAATAATACACTACGACCTGAGCTTACAAATTCTTACGAACTTGGCTTTAATACTAATTTCGAGAAATCAGGCTTATCTGCTTCTATCTATCACAGAGATATCAATGATCACATTCGCTATTTTAGAGAAGCTGGCGAAAGCGGTGCTTCTACAATTACGTTTAGAAATGTTGAAGGATTAAGCATTTATGGTGCAGAAGGAAATTATGATATTTCTCCTGCCAAGTGGATGAACTTAAACTTTAGTGCGAACTACAACTATGGAGAAATCACAGAAGTTGGTAGTGACGATGATTTGCAGAACGCAAGCACAAGCATTTTTAGCGGCCGGTTTATGAACAATATGCGTTTCGGCGGTGGTTGGGGCGGTCAGGTGAGTGTAAATTATCAAAGTCCATTTGCTTACTATCAAGGAAAGCTTGATACCATGTGGAGCACAAACCTAAATGTGAGTAAAGGTGGTTTATTTGGTGGCAAAGGAAATGCTTATTTAAGAGCGAACGACTTGTTTAATACGCAAGGCCTTTGGATTGATTTTGATAACGAGGTACAAACTCAAGAATTGTCATTAGATTGGCCAAGCCAAATGGCTTTTTTAGGCTTCAATTACAATTTCGGTAATTTGAAGAAACCCGGAAAACGAAAAGACCAGAGAAGAGAAGAACAAGGTGATAACGCACCAGGTTTAGGATTTTAAATAGAATACACAGTTTAACTATAGAATAAAAAAAAGGCTGCCGATGACTTCGGCTGCCTTTTTTTATGTATAAACGTTCCCTACTCCAAAATAATAGGTAGCGTGTAACGCACTTTCACAAATTCACCATTTTGTTTACCTGGCGAAAATTCCTTTGGTAGGTTGTTAACTGCCTCAACTGCTGCATCAGAACATTCGGAACAACTAGCGATTCCTTAAAGGGATCTTAACATCTTCAACACCTCCAGTTTCATTCACTACGAATCGAGTTACAATAGTACCAGTAAGTCTCTTTTCTTGTGAGATGTCTGGAACTTCATAAAGTGATTGAAAATCTAATCTTATTTGATTAACACCACCGGGGTATTCTGGAGCCACTTCGGCAAAGTCATAAACTTGCCCCTCCATTTGTGGAGTTGGTGGAACCGGCGGAGCAGGAGGGGGCGGTGGCGGGTTGCCTTGCGGTGCACTAGGTGCTGCTGGTGGCGGACTTGCTGGAACAGGTGGCGGCGGTGGCGGCGGTCGTAAGTCTAATCCACACTTTTCGTTATACCATTTAATAGATTTTCTATTGATAAATGCATCCTTTGTGGTCCAATAAAATTTTGCATTTATTTTGTCACCACCACTATTATAATTGATAGACTTTTCATAAGCAAAATCTCTACCCTTATACTTGTTATTAAACTCGGTTTTGCTTACTTGCTTGTCATCTACAAAAATATAGTGAATGTCAGCTTGCATAGTGTCAAAGGCAAATTTAGACTTTGAGGTAATGTGAATTTCTCGTTGTTCCCCATCTGTTTTCTTCACATCGATGGATAAAATCAAAGATGGGTCTAGTTCTTCCATTTCTACTTTTGAAATCAATTTTTCATCTAAAAAGATTGTAACGTCTTCATTCATTACATCTTTAGCAATGGTGTTGTCATCAATTACAATGTTGACATCCTCTTCTACTGATTCAACTTTGTCATCCTCATATTTCGTGATGATGAATATCGCCTTCTCTGTATTATTCTTGCTTACTTCTATGGATTCTATTGTACTTCTATCCAAGTTATCCATCTCTGCTTTCGTGACGCTTTCTCCATTTATATAAATTTCAACATCGCTTGGAAGAGTGTCAGTTTTCTCCATGAATGTTGTTTCCATGTCCTCTCCAAGGGGTTGTAAGTTGACTGGCTCAGCCTTCAACTGCCCTACTCCAATCCAGAGTAGCAGCAAAATGGGCAACACAAACACGGTGCGCCACAAGTTTTTCGGGTTACTTAATTCTTTGTTCATCATAATTATTCGTTTTTTAAGTAGTGATTGATTAAAGTGATTCGCAAACACCATGGAAGAATCATATACACTGGTCTTTAAAATAGAAAATTGATAATTTTTTTTGTTCACTCCGCTTCGTAGAAGTTCTTGGTCGACAATAAATTCAAGGTTTTCAACTACAAAATGTCGGTAAAGCCAACTCAAAGGATTCCACCAACAAAAAATAGTAAGCAGCTGCGCTTGCAGCATATCAAAGTAATGCTTTTGGTAAACATGTATTTGTTCATGCTCAATAATATTCTCTAATTCTGGCTTATTATGGTCAGTTGATCGTAATACAATGTATTGAAAAAAACTAAACGGTGAAACAGGCTGTTCTGTATCGCATAACGTGCCGATTGGCAACCTCTTTTTAGTAGAATTGGTAATGAAGGTAAACACGTTTAAAACCCCAAAACCAGTGTAGCATAACAGACCAACAGCTACAATGCCAATCAAAATAAATAAATACTGTTCCCATTGATAAGCTTGCGCTACCTCGCCTGCGTTCACTTGGTGGAGTTCAATGAGTTGTAATGGTTGGGTAAATTCATAGATTGCGCTCTCTGTATTCACCTTAAACTGAAGTAGTGGGAGCAAGAATGCCACGAATGGCGTGAGTAATAAATATACTCGTTTAAAATAGTGCAAAGTTTCTCTGCGTAAAACAATGTGATAAAAGATGATAAGCACACAAAACGCAAGAGTCATTTTCCAACCGTATGTAAATAGATCATTCATCTGCATCGTTTTCAATTTGATGTAAAATTTCTTGTAAGTCAGATTTGCTCAATCGTTCTTTCTTGGCAAAAAAGGTGACCATGTTCTTAAAGCTGTTGCCAAAGTAGTTATCTACAATGCCACCCACATATTTTTGCTTATAGTCATCTTGCGTAACTTTTGGAAAGTATTGATGGCTTTTACCAAATGTTTTGTACCCAACAAAGCCCTTTTCTTCCAATATTCTTACCATAGTAGATACGGTATTGTAATGTGGTTTGGGGTCGGTGAGTTCTTCTATAAGTTCTTTTACAAACGCGGTTTTAAGGCGCCATAGAATCAGCATAATTTCTTCTTCTCTATTTGTTAATTTTTCCATGTGTTTGCGAATCACAGATCAAATATAACTAAACTTTTCGTTTTATAACTAACTTCTTAGTTATTATTTTCTTTCTTTTGATTATAGCCTATGATTTTGGTGTTGGTTCTTATAGTTGTACTACTTTTGCCAGCTAAATAAATTTATGGCATTAAAAGCTGGCATTGTTGGTCTTCCAAACGTTGGTAAGTCTACCCTATTTAACGCGCTCACTAAAGCCGGGGCATTAGCTGCCAATTACCCCTTCGCAACAAAAGATCCCAATATTGGCGTTATTCAAGTGCCAGATGAACGACTTGATAAACTGGTTGAATATGTACAACCAAAGAGCACCGTTCCAACCACTGTAGAAATTGTTGATATTGCTGGTTTAATAAAAGGTGCCAGCCAAGGCGAAGGCTTAGGCAACCAATTTTTGGCGAATATTCGCGAGGTAGATGCTATTTTGCACGTGGTGCGTTGTTTTGATGACGGTAACATTGTGCATGTTGATGGTAGCGTTGACCCTGTAAGAGATAAGGAAGTGATTGATCTTGAGTTACAACTGAAAGATTTAGAGGTTTTAGGCAAGCGCATCGAGAAACAAAAAAAACAAACAAAAAGTGGCGACAAGGTCGAAATTAAATTGCTTGACTTCCTAGAATCTCTGTATCATTTCATGGAAGAAGGTAGATCTGCCCGAGAGTTTGATGTAAAAGATGACCAACACGAATTACTCAATGAGTTAGGCTTGCTAACGGCCAAGCCTGTGCTGTATGTCTGTAACGTTGACGAAGAAAGCGTAAAGACCGGGAATGCCTATTCAAATACACTAAGTGCCGCAGTACAAGGTGAAGATGCGGGTGTTGTCTTAGTATCTGCCGCCATAGAAAGTGAAATTGCGCAATTGGAAACTTTAGAAGATCAACTGTTGTTCTTAGAGGAAATGGGATTGGAAAAACCCAGTTCACATGATCTCATTGCAGCAACATATAAACTATTGAACCTAATCACTTATTTTACTGCTGGAGAAAAAGAAGTGCGCGCTTGGACAATTCGTGACGGCTGGAAAGCACCACAAGCAGCGGGTGTAATACACACCGACTTTGAAAAAGGATTCATTAGAGCCGAAGTGATTGGGTATGACGACTACGAGACTTATGAGAGCGAAGCCGCGGTAAAAGAGGCTGGTAAATTAAGAGTAGAGGGTAAAGATTATATAGTAAAAGATGGAGATGTAATGCACTTTAGATTTAATGTGTAAACAATCTCAAAGAAAGAATAAAAAAGAATGAGCGATACTAATCAAATTGAGAAAGTCAACGTGTTAATCATTGGCAGCGGCCCGGCGGGTTATACAGCTGCAATTTATGCAGCTAGAGCCGGTTTAAATCCTGTGGTTTATACTGGTGCTCAACCAGGTGGGCAACTCATGATTACCACCGATGTTGAAAATTACCCTGGGTATCCAGATGGCGTGATGGGTCCGCAAATGATGCAAGATTTTGAGCAACAAGCTAGAAAAGTTGGCACAGATGTGAGATTTGGCACCATTACGAAAGTTGATTTTTCTGGAACAACTCATAAAGCTTGGGTAGATGGAAAGAAAGAAATAGAAGCTCACACCGTGATTTTAAGTACAGGCGCCGAGGCCAAATGGCTGGGTATTGAAAGTGAGCAAAGACTCAATGGCAATGGTGTAAGTGCATGTGCCGTTTGTGATGGCTTCTTCTTTAAGGGAAAGAATGTTGCAGTTGTTGGTGGCGGTGATACAGCCGCTGAAGAATCACTATACTTATCTAATCTTTGCCCAGAGGTTAATCTGCTTGTTAGAAGAGACGAAATGCGGGCGAGTAAAATCATGCAAGACCGAGTAAAAAACACTAAGAATATCAATATTCACTGGAATACGGAAACGGTTGAAATACTTGGTGATCAAGTTGTTGATGGTGTAAAGGTGGTCAATAATAAAACTGAGGAAGTTTCAACATTGCCCATAGAAGGTTTCTTTGTAGCCATTGGTCATAAACCAAACAGCGATTTTTTGAGAGGTTGGTTAGATATGGATGAAGCTGGCTACGTAAAAACCAAACTGGGTAGCACACATACAAACATTAAAGGTGTATTTGCCGCTGGTGATCTTCAAGATAAAATTTATAGACAAGCAGTTACTGCAGCCGGAACTGGCTGTATGGCAGCTCTCGATGCAGAAAGATATCTAGGCGAAGAAGGACTTATTTAACAACTTTTTGAGTTTTTCTTCTGTGAACCCATCTGCCAACTGAGTTTGGTGACAACTTCAAGAATCGTTCAAATTTTGACACATCGAATAGAATGATTAACGCACTTCCAAAAAACACGAGTGGGATCGATTTATAACGAACAATTGCACCAACGTTGTCTACAATAAGTCCTAAGAGAATAAAGTAAGAAAGGCCAAAGAACAAAAAAGCAGTGATATAAGATTTTTGCTTGGTAGTTAGCCTTTTGGTATTCAGAAAAAACAAAAATACAATTGTGAAAATCACATAAGTAACGTTTTCAATTGCAGCAAGCGTGCTCCAAAAGGTATGTGTGTGTGAAAAATTGGGCTTAAATAAAGAATTAAACAAAGCAATAGGAACCGATGTGGCAAACGACTCAATAGTAGGCTCAAGTGGAACCATTTCAAAATTGCTTTCCCCCTTTAGCCTCATGAAGTTCTTTTGGTAGCCAACAAATAGTTCAGGAAAATTCAATTTGGGGCTAATGTATCGCCCAACAAAGAACAGAATAGAGCAGAAACCATAGGTGATAATATATGGCAAATAAGGACGCTTAGGCATTTTTAACGACGCTACTAAAGCAAACAAGGCAGGCACTAGTATGAAAAGGGCATAATCTCTGGCTAAGTAAGTAAAAGCTAAACCGAAAAGTAAGAGCAAAATGTGCCCCCATCTTCTCCTATAAACCTCTTGTGAAGCGTAAAGAATGATTCCAATGCCAAAAATTGTCAATGCCTCTTTATGAACACCCGAAAACCAAAATAAAAATGAAGGAGCAAAAAATAAAAAATATTTCAACAGCCGACTATTAAAACTGAATTTCGGCGCAATCACCCGATATATATAGAACAAACCCACCAACGAAATCATTTCGTAGAAGACAGTTAGAACAGAATAATATCCGTATGTGAACGGGATTAGGAGCGCATTGACTTTGACTGTAAAACTAGATCGTTCTTGAAAATACTTCTTCATTTCATCACCATTAAGCATCGCCGTAATTTCTGGTGAAAGTGGTTTTTCTATTTGTCCTGTGACTAATTTAAAATAAAGTTCTGGTGATTCAAATAAAACTTGTGCAATATGCTTACCATTTAAAAAGAGCATGAAAGTATCTTGCCATCCATTTTCGAAATGAATGTAAGCATAAAGGAATCCAAACAGAGTTTTGAGAGCAAGAACTTTAACCAAAAATGATTTTGAAACATATGGCGATTCAAAAATTTTCGTTTTGAGAATGACAAGACTGAACCCCACTAGGTATATAAAAATCAAAATGACCTCTAAGCTGCTCATTGTTGCAAAATTATACTTTTCAGGGGGGGCAAAAAAGTATTGTCTTTTAAATTGTTAATTTGTTGATCAAATAAAGGTACTGAAACAACTAATTTTCCATACCACATACGTGCTTTTACTTGTAATTGGTTTGCAATGTAAAGGAACTGCACAAACCGATTCACTTTCGCTACTGAGAACAAAAACCATACTACGTTCTGAAAAAGTTGATTCGGTTTACTTTGATGAACAACAGATTGTTCCTGGTAGTGTGAAGCTCTCAGCATTCGAAGATCAATTCCAAATCAATGAACAAGAGGCATTACTATATGAAATTGAAAACAACGGTTTGGTCGATTCATTCTTTATTAGCTATAGAATTTTCCCCTTTAGGCTAGAAAGTGAAAGCAATCAATTAAAAGAATACAAGAATGCAAAGCAAGACTCTATTGAACGAGAAATCTTTATCATCAATCAGCAAAAAAAGTCTGATATTTTTGAGTTCGACAACTTACAAATCAGCGGTGGACTGGGAAGAGCATTAAACTTTGGCAACAATCAAAACTTAGTTGTGAACTCAAACTTAAACCTAAGATTAAGTGGTACAGTAGCCGATGGTGTAAATGTAGTTGGTGTTCTAACTGATGACAATGTGCCGTTTCAGCCGCAAGGAAACTCGCAGCAAATTAGAGAACTTGATCAAGTATTTCTACAATTCTCTAAAAATGATCAAGAAATTACCCTCGGCGATTATGAATACAGGCGACCAACATCTTATTTTCTTAATTTCGATAAAAGGCTGCAAGGCGTCAACTATTTCGGAAAATTCTCAACAGAATCTGATTGGAAGATAACCACAAGCAACAGCGGTGCCGTCTCTAGAGGTAAATATGCGCAAAATCAATTTTTAGGCCAAGAAGGTAACCAAGGCCCATACAAGCTGTTCGGCGCAAACAACGAATCATTTATCATCATTTTGGCTGGCACTGAGCAAGTCTTTATTGATGGTGTGTTGTTGGAGCGTGGCTTAGATCGAGATTACACCATTGATTATAATACAGGCGAGATAACATTCACGAGTCAGCAGTTAATTACCAATAGAACCAGAGTTGCCATAGAGTTTGAATATACTAACCAAACATATAACAGTTCTCTTATCTTCTCAGAAACAGAGTTCAAGAAGGAAAATCTAGCTTTCAGACTCAATGTTTACTCTGAGCAAGACAACAGGAATAGAGCCCGACTCACTGATACGACACTTAACACCAGTGGGCTTTTCAACAATCTTGGCGATAATCAAGAAAATTTCTTTTTCGATTCATTTAGAGAAACAGATTTTGCTGCTGATCGTATTCAATACGAATTAGTACGTGATACCATCATAAACGGCGAGCCATTTGATTCTGTCTTCGTTTATTCAAATAACCCTCAACTTGATCTCTTTCAGGTCATTTTCACCTTTGTAGGGCAAAACGCTGGTAACTATAGAGTAACAAACCAACTCACCAATGGAAGAGTGTATGAATGGATACCCCCAGTAAATGGTATACCACAAGGAGACTATGTGGCTCTAATTCGTTTAAGCCCACCCACACAAAGGCAACTCGCTTCCCTCACAACCTCTTATCGTTTCTCAAACTCACATAACTTGTCCTTAGAAACTTCAGTATCAAATCGAGATTTGAATACGTTATCTGATATTGGAAACGATGACAACACCGGCTTTGGTGCAAAAGTGAATTGGGATAAGGCATTTCAACTTGGTTCAGATTCACTGAAAAATAGGCTAGTATTAAAGGTAGATTATGAGTTCAAGGGCAATCAGTTTAGATCTATAGAAAGATATAGGCCAATTGAATTCTCAAGAGATTGGAATACGAATATCAATGCAACTGATTCTCTGCAAGAGGGTTATGGAAATTTCACAATGCAATATGTGATTGACCCGACAAAACAAGTTGGCTATACACTTTCAAGTTTCCAACAAGACGATCTGTATTCTGGCTTCAAACATACTGGTAGCTTTCGTCTTAATGACAATGGTTATTTGACAAACATTACTTTAGACTACTTAAACGCTGAACAAACAAATTTGAACAGCTCATTTTTTAGGCCAAGAGTACATATTGAAAAGTCGTTTAATGCACTCACTCTTGGAACGCGCTTACAGCAAAATCAACGAGAATTCACAGAGCAAGACTCAGGTAACCTCACCGCAGCGAGTATTGGTGATGAAGATTACAGCATCTATCTACAAACTGCCGACTCTTCTGCAATTCCTATTACTGTTACTTATAATAGACATCTGGACTCAACTCCATTCGAGGATGAATTAGCAGATCTTTTTAAAGCCGATGAAGTGAGCATGCAGGGAGCGTGGAGAACACATACTAACCATAGAGCAAATTGGACAGTCACTTATAGAAGCTTACAAGTGATTGATTCTACATTGACTGATGATGAAAATAAAAACTCAATCTTAGGAAAATTTAATTACGCCGGTAATTTTTTGAATAACGTTCTTAAAACAGGGTTTGATTATGAAATTGGCTCTGGGCGAGAACCAAGACGAGAATTCTCATATATTGAAGTGGCAAACGGTGAAGGCGTTTACACATGGATTGATTACAACAACAATGGCTTACAGGAAGTAACTGAGTTTGAAATTGCTCCATTTAGCGATCAAGCGAGGTTTGTTCGGGTGTTTACAAACACAAATGAATACATTAATGCAGATACAGGTAGATTAAACCAATGGCTGCAACTAGAACCTGTGTTAGCTTGGAGAGATGAAGACGGTTTGAAAGGCTTCATGAGTAAGTTCAGTTTGAACTCTACCCTCTCCGTCAGCTCTAAGTTGTTTGAAAATGCATCTGGCGCAAGATTCAACCCTTATCAATTTTCGGTTCAGAAAGAAGGATTAGTTTCTAGCAA